>ERZ772881.27-NODE-27-length-145128-cov-4.964687_pt1 | contig 145128 bp, 105 predicted proteins | sample MGYA00580581_ERZ772881 | MGnify/ENA primary metagenome ERZ772881 (study PRJEB29015, sample SAMEA2737668) | human gut metagenome | biome: human gut; feature: human-associated habitat; material: faeces | place: China | collected 2012 ...
CTGGACTCGAACCAGCGACCTCGCGCCCCCCAGACGTGTGCGCTACCAACTGCGCTAAATCCCGCTCTTTAAATGCAACTGCAAAGGTACAACGATTATTTGAAACCGCCAAATTTCTCCGATACTTTTTTTGTTTGCTTACTCTAAGTATAATAATCGTATAATAATCGTACTTCAGAACGCATTTCTATCATCCTACACTTCCCTGCCAAAGTATTCATATCACATTTGCAGACAAGCCGTGCCGCAACGCATGGGGCCGTGTTGAATTTGCACTTCACTGTCAACTCTACTGAACAGGGGGAAAACCTCCGGCATACCTGTCGCATCCCTGTCCTTAGACATAAGTCCGATCAGAATCCCATGAATTATAAACAAGTCATTGCCTTTTATCTCCGCCGACATCTTTGCCTTCCAAAAAAGAACTTTTGTATAATGTGTTAAAAAATACACTCCAAATAAAAAATATCAAGTCCCATTAAAATGGTTAGAGAATGTTGGTGTACACTTCAACTTTTGGATTAGTGTCTGCCCCCCTAAAAAAGTTGGCACTTCGTGGACAGAACTTGGAAAATAACGCAAAGAGGAAAACATCTTTGTACACGTTGAAGTCACGTCCTTTTCCCATAATTGAAGCGGAAAGTTGCGAGATACCCACATTTTTTTTATCTAACTGATGTAAAATCCACAAATTTTATGTAAGTTTGCAAGTCCAAGAAGACATGATAATGGGTAAATACACCATACTACTTCTCTTTACGGTCCTTCTGTGGGCCGCATGCTCCAGCTCGGAAGAGATAGCCAATGGTTCCAAGGCGACAAACACCACAAAGGAAGTTGACACCACGGAGCTGAATGACAGCTACATCTATGAGCTGCCTGTCATCTTCCACGTGCTCTACAACAACGAAAACGACCCCAGCCAGTATATTCCCTATCAGCGGCTGAGCAATCTACTGCAATATATCAATGAAGTCTACCAGGGCGGCATCTACGGACAAAGCGAGAACGTGAACATCAAGTTTGTGCTTGCTACCACAGATGAGAGCGGCAGGCGCCTTGCCCATCCCGGGGTGGACTATGTAAAATACACCGACGAATATCCGATCGACGTGCAGAAATTCATGACCGACAATACAGGTACCAACGTAAAATACATATGGGAGCCCAACAACTACATCAATATAATGATGTTTAATTTCAAGGCCACCCACAACGGTCAAACCACCTTAGGCATCTCTCACATGCCCCAGTCGGTCAAGGGAGACCATGAGCTGGAAGGCCTGGAGACCTTGTCCACGTCCAACGTGAAGAAAACAAACCTGCGGTTTGCCTACTGCTCGGCTATCAACAGCCTCTATGCCAACACCGCGCCTGGGGGCGGCTACTACCAGAGCGACCGCTATACCAGCCCTACACACACAATGCAGACCTATACGAGTACCGACATCGTGATAACTTTGGCTCATGAGTTGGGACATTACCTCGGACTCTTTCACGTGTTCACCGAGAGACGGGGCGGAAACGGCAACGACAGTGTGGAGCCCGTTGACTCGTGTGCCGACACTGACTACTGCGCCGACACTCACTCCTACAACCGATATGAATATGAGGAGTATTTAAAATACGAAATACAAAATCAGCAAAAATATCTTGAGCCCCTGCTCAAGCGCAATGCATGCGACAGCGCCCAGTATCAGGCAGAAGACATCATGGACTACAGCGTCAGCCTGGGTTTCAAAATCACACCCCAGCAAAAGCAGCGCATCCGCCACGTACTCTACTACTCACCCCTTATCCCAGGGCCGAAGAAGTACCGCACGACAAGAGCCGGCACGATCAACGGACCGGTAGACATCAAGATAACGACTATCAAATAACCACAAATCAAAGACAGACAGGTCATGACTACATACGAAATTACCCCTCCCGCGAACCTTGAGGCACACATCAACCTGCCAGCCTCGAAAAGTATCAGCAACCGCGCACTCATCATCCATGCTCTTGGCGGCGGAGAGTTGCCCGTCAACCTCTCCGACTGTGACGACACGCGTGCCGTCATCAATGCTCTGAGCGATATGCCTGATACCATCGACGTGGGAGCTGCAGGCACCGCCATGCGCTTCCTGACCGCTTATCTTTCTGTCATTCAGGGAGAGCACACCATTACTGGCTCTGAACGAATGCTCCGCCGCCCCATCGGCGCCTTGGTGGACGCTCTTCGCATGCTGGGAGCCACAATAGACTATGTCGGAGAAGAGGGCTTCCCGCCACTCCGCATCAGTGGGCACCCGTTACTCGGAGGAAGACTGGAGATACCCGGAAATGTAAGCTCACAGTTCATCTCCGCTCTACTACTCATCGCCCCCGTGACCCTACAAGGACTGACCCTGCACCTGACAGGTGAAATCGTCTCACGACCTTATATCGACCTCACCATCCACGTGATGCACGGCTTCGGAGCCGATGTGGATTGGGCCAGTCCCAACATCATCGAGGTGAAACCCAAACCATACAGCGGACCCGCTTACCTCATCGAAAACGACTGGAGTGCAAGCTCTTACTGGTATGAAATGGCCTCGTTCTACCCAATCGGTAAAGTTCACGTGAGCATGGATGGGCTGGAGGACAGCTCACGGCAGGGCGACTCCGTGGTGAAATACATTTTCTCGCTGCTCGGTGTAAGGACAACATTTGCAAAGACACACTCGGGTAAACTCACCACCGTGAATCTTTCGCGACATTTTGAACCCGTTTTGCAATTGACTTACGACTTCATCAACTGCCCTGATCTGGCCCAAACTGTCATCGCCACCTGCTGCGGCCTCGGCGTACCCTTCCACTTCACGGGGCTTGCCAGTCTGCGTATCAAGGAGACCGACCGGCTGGCTGCCATGCGCAGAGAACTACACAAATTGGGATTCAATATCCAGATCATCAATGACACCGAGATGCAGTGGGACGGCAAACAGCATGAGGCCACCATGGAGCCTATCGACACCTATGAAGACCACCGCATGGCCATGGCCATGGCACCTTTGTCCATCAATATTCCCGGACTAAGAATTAATCATCCCGAAGTAGTTTCCAAGTCGTATCCCACCTTTTGGAAAGATCTAAGAGAAGTGGGATTCAAGATTAAGGAAGTGTGGAGTGCATAATGGGACAAATAGTCATTCTCCGTGAGCAACAGACATGGAGAAATGTATTTCACACAAGCCAATAAGAATAATCAATAACTCTATATTTAGAAATACAATAATGTGGTATCTGCTTCTATCCCTCATAGTGCTGGGACTTTTCTGCGCCCTGCTGGGTTATCGCTCTTACCGACGGGGTGAGAGCCAGGAAATCGTTATCGGCGAGAGCGACTGCAGCCGCTGTACACCCGATAACATGATGTGTGAGCAGGAATGCATGATGAAGGCAGCCACTGAGCCCGTGGAATACTTCGACGACGAGGAGCTCGACACCTTCAAGGGAAGAGCCTCCGACAGCTTCAATGAGGAAGAAACCACACTGTTTGCCGAAGTGCTGGAGACACTACGCCCCGAGGAAGTGAAAGCGTGGAACCGAAGTCTTATTCTCAGGGGCATCAATATGCCCGACAGTATCAAAGATGAATATGTTTCGCTCGCCTCTTCATAAGATAACCCTCCTTCTCATAGCGGCAACCGGCATCATCGTGATGGCGGGTTGCTCCTCAGCGAAAAACACCGCCTCTACCCGATGGTGGAAGGCCTTCAACGCACGCTACAATACCTATTATAATGGCGCCATGGCCTACGTCGACGGATCGATGGAGAAAGAAAACGGAAACAAAGACAACTATACAGCCATGATCCCGCTCTATACTGTGGGAAACAAAGGTAGCCGTGAGCTGGGTAAGGCCAACTTTGACCGTGCCATCCTCAAGGCAGAGAAAGCTATTGACCGCTTCAGTATCAAACAGCGGCCCCAATGGAATAGCAACCGGCAAAAGACAGACCGCGACCGTGAGTGGCTCGCAAGGCGTGAGTATAATCCCTTTCTTTGGAAAGCCTGGATGCTCATGGGCCGTTCACAGTTTCATGAGGGGAGCTTTGACAACGCCATCTCCACCTTTGCCTACATGAGCATGCTCTACCGCACACAGCCCGCCATCTTTTCAAAAGCACAGGCCTGGCTGGCTAAGAGCTATATAGAAAATGGTCAAGCTTACGATGCGGAGGACGTCATCCGCAACAGCCGTAGAGACTCCATTCCCTGGCAGGCAAGCAAGGACTGGGACTATACACTGGCCGACTACTGTCTGCTCACCGGCGACTATCAAGGAGCCATCCCTCATCTGAGAAATGTCATCCGACATGAAATGAGGCGAAAACAGAAGGCACGTGAAGAGTTTCTCATGGGACAGGTATGTCAGGCCGTAGGAAGAGACAAAGAAGCCTATAGAGCCTACACAAAGGTGATAGGCATGAATCCTCCTTATGAACTGGAGTTTAACGCACGCATCGCACGTACAGAGGTGATGGGTATTACGAAATCGGACCGAATGATAGCCAAGCTCAAGAGAATGGCAAAGTCAGACAAGAATAAGGACTTTCTTGACCAGGTATATTTCGCCATTGGCAACATCTGTTTGACAAGGAAAGACACTCTCAAAGCCATTGTCGCCTACGAGAAGGGCAACGAGAAGGCAACCCGATCGGGCGCTGAGCACAGCGCTCTGCTTCTGAAACTCGGAAACCTCTATTGGGAGAAAGAGCACTATGCAGATGCCCGACGGTGCTACAACGCAGCCTTGGGCATGACTGATCAAGACAATAAAGCCTACCGTCAGCTCTCCGAACGCTCCACCGTGCTCGATGAGCTGGTACCCTACACTGATGCCATCCATCTACAAGATTCTTTGCAAAGCCTCGCAAGAATGGACGAGAGACAACGCGATATGGCCATCGACCGCGTCATTGAAGCCTTGAAAAAGAAAGAGAGAGAGGAGAAAAGAGCCCTGCAGGAGCAAATCGCAGCCCAAGCACAGCAAAACGGCGAAAACGACCCCGACATGGAGACATCAGGTCAAAACCGCTCCACTGTGCAAAGACCAGCCAGCAACAGCCAGCAATCTGCTGAGTGGTACTTCTACAACTCTGCGGCAGTAACTCAGGGTAAACTGCAATTCCAAAGACTGTGGGGTAAGCGTGAAAACGTGGACAACTGGCAACGAATTAACAAGTCGATCGTCAAACAGGCTTCCAACGACATGACTGAGATGATCGACACGCAGCGTGACTCGCTGTTCAATGCACAAGTACAGAGCGACTCGGTAAAACGCATCTCCGGCAAAGCCATCGACGACCCACACCAACGCGCCTATTATCTGGCACAGATCCCTCTCACCCCAGAGCAACTTAAGTCCAGCAACGATGCCCTGGCCGATGCACTCTTCAACAGCGGCGTCATCTTCAAGGACAAGCTCGACAACCTGTCGTTGAGCGAAAAAGCTCTGAGACGCCTCGTCAGGCAATTTCCGAACTATGAGCATAAGGACAACGCCTTCTACCACCTCTTCCTGCTTTATTCGAGAAAAGGACAAAGTACACGGGCCGAGACCTATGTGGACAGTCTGAAAGCCGAATATCCCAACAGTGAGTGGACCGCGCTGCTCTCCGATCCCAACTATGCGTCCAACGCACGCTATGGCGCTCATATTGAAGACTCCATCTATGCGGCGACCTACAACGCTTTCAAGGCTGACCGATACCGCGAAGTGGATGCCAACGTGGCACTCTCGGAGAAACGCTTCCCAGAAGGTGCCAATCGAGATAAATTTCTTTTTGTTGGTGCCCTCGGACGACTCAACGAAGGAGACGAAGAGAGCTGCATGAGAGGCCTTAACACACTCGTGGAGAAATATCCTGGGAGCGAAGTCTCAAAGATCGCAGGCATGATTATCAATGGAGTGAAGAGCGGCAAGCGGCTGCGCGGCGCACGTTTCGATATCGGCAACATATGGGCCACACGCAATAAGACACTCAGCGACAGTGCTCAGCTCAAGGCCAAACCTCTTAGCCCTGAGCGAAATACGCAGTTCGTATTCATGCTCGCCTATCAGCCGGGCTCCGTCAACGAAAACAAGCTACTCTACCAAGTAGCAAAATACAACTTCACCAGCTATCTGGTGCGAGACTTCGACATCGCTATCGATGACGACAACTACTTGCATCGCCTGCGTGTCTCCAGCTTCAGAAACTATGACGAGGCATTGCTATACTCACGCGGGCTCCTCGCACAAACACCGATACTGAAACTCATGGGCAAAGCACGGCCATTCATTATCAGCACGGAAAACTTACCGCTCATCGGAGTGGCATACAGCTATGAGGACTACAAAAAATTCTACGACGTACACTTCGCACCCATCAAGCCCTCAACTCTTCAATTGCTCAACGAACCCGAAAGCTTGATGACAGAGCCACAAGAGCCCGATAGCTTGCAAGACGACGGCCTACGAAACCTCCAACAGTCCGAAGAATATGAAATGCCGATCCATACAGAAGCACAGCCACAGGGTATGAACCCATCCATACCACAGCAGAAGACAACGACTCCACAAACCAAGAAACCTGCTCAGCAGGAAAAAAAGACCCAGCCGGAGAAAAAGAAGACGTTCAATATCGAAAGCGAGGATTATGAGCTTGAGGGCTTTTAAAAGCAGTTTGAGAACTTTATAAGGAATGAGTTCTTTACAGATAAACAAGACCATGAATAACGGAAAAATACTTTGGGCAGACGATGAGATTGACCTTCTCAGAGGCCATATCATCTTCATGCAGCGAAAAGGCTATGAAGTGATCACAGTGACCAATGGCACCGACGCTATTGAGGAATGCCGCCGACAATCGTTCGACCTCATCATGCTCGACGAGATGATGCCAGGACTCACAGGCCTGGAGACCTTGCAGCAAATCAAAGAGATACAGCCTCAGACGCCTGTAGTGATGGTCACCAAGAGTGAGGAGGAGAATATCATGGACCAGGCCATCGGCTCGAAAATAGCCGATTACCTTATCAAACCCGTCAATCCTCATCAAATACTGCTGTCGCTCAAGAAAAACATCCATCGAAAGGAGATCGAAAGTGAAGTAACGCAAAACTCCTATCGAAACGACTATCAAAAGATAGCCACGCAGATTGACAGTTGCCGAGATTGGGAAGACTGGATGAAAATCTACCGGACGCTTACGCGGTGGGAAGTAGAACTGGGGCAGATCGACAAAGGCATGGAGGAGATGCTCACCATGCAGAAGGAGGAGGCCGACAACGCCTTTGCCAAGTATGTCAAAGCGAACTACATGGAATGGATGGCGTCGCTTATGGCAAGAATCTCCGGTAAAGATGTCAACAACAACTATCCGCTCATGAGCCCTGACGTTTTTAAAACGAAAGTCTTCCCACTTCTTGATAAGGGTGAAAAAGTCTTCCTTATCGTCATTGATAACTTCAGGTGGGATCAGTGGCTTATGCTGGCCAAGGAGATTGGAAACCTGTACACTATCCAGGAAGACATGTACATGAGTATTCTGCCCACAGCCACGCAATACTCACGAAATGCGATTTTCTCCGGACTCATGCCCGAGAAGATCGCGCAAATGTTTCCCGATCTGTGGGTTGATGAGGATGAGGAAGAGGGAAAGAACCTCAACGAAGAGCCGCTCATCCGCACGCAGATAGAGCGATACCGTCGACACGACAAGTTCAGCTATAACAAACTCAACGACTCAGAGGCCGCCACGAAACTGCTACAGCAATACAACACTCTAAGAAACAATGATTTGAATGTAGTGGTGGTCAACTTCATCGACATGCTCTCTCACGCACGTACAGAGTCGAAAATGGTGCGAGAACTGGCCAACGACGAGAGCGCCTATCGCTCGATCACGCTCTCATGGCTACGCCACTCGGCAATCGCTGACCTTTTCCGACTCCTGACAGAGAGCGACTACACCGTCGTGCTGACTACCGACCACGGCTCCATCCGCTGTACAAAGCCAGTGAAGATCATCGGTGACCGAGACACTAACACCAACTTGCGCTACAAACTCGGTCGAAACCTGGCCTACAGTGCAAAAGACGTGTTCACCATCAAGGAGCCCCACAGAGCTTTTCTCCCCACGCCAAACATCAGCACGACTTATGCCTTTGCTACGGGCAACAGCTTCTTCGCCTACCCCAACAACTACAACTATTATGTGTCGTACTATAAGGATACCTTCCAACACGGCGGCATATCCATGGAAGAGATGCTGGTGCCACTTATCACGATGAAGGCAAAAAAATAGAGAAGAAGCCCTTCTCCTACTTCCTCAGCTCATCAGCATAGTACTCGAAGGCCTTCCTGGCGATCTGTACAGCCTCCTCAATGCTACAGTCGAGCTTTCCGCCACTGGCATTGAGATGGCCACCGCCATTGAAAAAGCGCTTGGCCATGTCCTCCACTGAGAAGTCGTCGACAGAGCGCAGACTTACCCACACGCGGTTATCCTGACGGTCGTCCTCACGCAGAGAGACACTGCACTTCATGCCTTTGATCTGCAGCGGCACATTAACCAGGCCCTCGGCATCACCACGCACGAAATGATAATTCAACATATCTTCGCGAGTGATGGCATAGTAGCTCGCATGAAGATCATCGAAGACATTGAGCTTCTGCGCCATGATATAGCCACGCAGACGGATAGCCCACGAAGAGTAGTTATTGAAAACATTGCGATAGATCTTGTCCTTGTCGATACCCTTGGTGAGAAGTTGGCAAATGATGAAAAAAATCTCGGGGCGCGTAGAGTTGAAAGTGAATCCACCGGTATCAGTCATCATGCCACAGTAAATGGGCACGGCGAACTTCTGTGAAAGTTCCTCGAAACCACCCAGCTGCCACACCACGCGGAAGACAATCTCGCACGTGGAGCTCAAATCAGGGTAAGATACAGGCACCAGCGAATCGATGTCGAAGCCTAAATGATGATCAATCATGATTTTCTCAGCCTTGGCGTCTTTCAGTACATCAGTCATCTCATCAACCCGCGAATACATGTTGAAGTCGAGACAGAAAATGAGGTCGGCCTGTGCAAAAAGCGCTTTCACCTCCACGGGATGCTTATCAAAGCGAACGATCCGCTCTCGGCCGGGGAGCCAATGGAGAAAATCGGGGAAAGCATTGGGCACGACGACAGAGGCTGATTTTCCGTAACGCTCTGAGAGATAGGCTGTCCATCCAAGGCACGCCCCGACAGCATCGCCGTCGGGATGGGAGTGACCCACAAGGACTATGTGGTCGGCAGCCAATAGCTTAGAATGCAACAAGGCGGCATTGTCTACCGACAATAAGTTTAAATTCATCTTTACAAAAAAAGTAGTTTTAATGGTAATTTGATGGTGATAAATAATTATACCATTACTTCATCCATAAGTATATCATTCTCATCTACCGGAACATCTTCCACCAATTGGAAAGGGAAGCAGAGCCCTATCTTGCATACCGAAGGCATCTCAGCCAACAGCCGGTCGTAATAGCCTTTCCCCCTTCCGAGACGTTTGCCGTCACAAGTGAACGCCATGCCAGGGATGATGGCCAAGTCGATGGACCGGTAATCGGTGAAAGGCTCACCCTGCGGCTCAAGGATATTGAATTTTTCCGCCGGACGCAAGTCCATCATGCCTCTGAACTCCACAAGTTCGAGACTCTGTCCGTCTTTCATTCTGGGAAGCAGCACTTTACGACCCTGCCGGTGAAGGGAAGCCACCAAACCATGTGTGTCCACCTCGTCGTCCATGCTGTAATAGAGCAGGACCGTGTGGGCGAACCGGTAAAGACGTTGAGCCTCGAGGCGCTCCGTGACATCGAGCGACATTCTGATGAGGTCGGCGACATCGTACATACCTTTTCGCTCCCGGATGATGTATCTGAGCATCTGTTTATCCATAGTATCAAGGTTTTTTATGTGTTTGTCTGACCGGCTTCTGCGGGAAGGCCGCGTGGCGGGCAAAGACCCGCAAGGCCGTTAGTATGACCGGATCATCCTGATTGAGGTATTGGTTGAGCGCTTGCTCATCGAGCATATTGTAAATGATTCTGCCGTCAATGTATTGTTCCAGGAGAGCATGGCTGCGTTTGATGAGGAGGTTGCGTCGCTGAAGGCCATGCTTGTCAGCATAGTTGGCGAACTGTGCTACGGTGTTTTGCTCCTTCAGGTATTTAGCGAGCTGGAGCATCTCCTTGAAATCCTTCATTTTCTGCCGGTTATTGTCAGTATAGGTGAAGGCAAACTGCAGAATGAGCCCGCTCATGGCCGCCTCTTTATAATAGGAAGTCACGCCGGTGGTGTCCTCAGGCACGAAGATGTCGGGTGTGATGCCTCCACCGCCGTAGACCACACGCCCTATGCGTGTATAGTAGGTGGGGCCGGTGTGCTTGATGCTGTCGCGCGAGAAATACTCTCCGTGCTCATAACGCTCGATGAGGTCCTGAGCGTAGTCCTGGTCGTCACCGTCGACATAAGGTTTCTGTATACAACGGCCCGAAGGCGTATAGTAGCGTGCGATGGTAAGGCGGATGAGTGAGCCGTCGGAGAAGGGTATCTGCTGCTGCACGAGCCCCTTTCCGAAAGAGCGTCGCCCGATAACGGTGGCACGGTCATTGTCCTGCATGGCCCCTGTGAAGATCTCTGATGCCGACGCCGACCCCTCATTGATGAGCACTACCAGTGGGATGCTCTGATAAGCGCCGTGGCCGTCGGAGGTATAGTCCTGCCTCGGTGACTTGCGGCCCTGTGTATAGACGATGAGGCGTTTGGCAGGAAGGAACTCGTTAGCCATCTGCACGGCGCTCTGCAAGTAGCCGCCGGGGTTGTCGCGCAGGTCGATGACAAGATTCTTGAATCCGTGCTGCTGCAGGGACGCCAAGGCTACGAGAAGTTCGGGATAAGTCTTCTCGCCGAAATTCTTCACCTTGATGTAGCCCGTATTGTTGTCGAGCATATAGGCGGCAGTGATGGTCTTGGTGGGTATCTCAGCGCGGGTAACGGTATAGGTGAGCACGCCTCTATGGCCATACCTCAGTACGCCTACGCGCACCTTAGAGCCTGAAGGGCCCTTGAGGCGATGCATGGCCTCTTGATCGGTGACCTGCTTGCCTACGAATGTCTTGCCGTCTACAGTCACGATCTTGTCTCCAGCGATGATGCCGGCCCTTTCAGCAGGTCCATTCTTGATGACATTCTGCACGCGGATGGTATCCTGGCGGATGGTGAACTCTACGCCTACGCCCGAGAAACTACCATTGAGATCATCGGCTGCTTTCTGCGCATCTTTTGCCGAGATATAGACTGAGTGGGGGTCAAGCTCGGCAAGAATGGCAGGGATAGCTTTTTCGACAAGGGAGTCGATGTCCACCTTGTCGACATATTGGTCGTCGATGATACGTAGCAGGTTATTGAGTCTGCTCGAGCCATTGTTGACAATAGTCAGCCTGTTGCCGGAGAAATGATTGGCATAGAAGGAGCCAATCATAATGCCCAGCACTACACAGAGCGCCATGAGCAGGGGCATGAAACGGTATTTATTTTCTTTCTTCATTGTTTTTCCTCACAATTGTTATCTGCGTGGGTTGGCTCCGACTGCAGCGCTTCGAGGAGCTCGGTCTCAACGCCAGCCCGTCTCAGGAGCCGGATACCATCGTCGAGGCGGTATTTCTCACCGTAGACTACACGGCAGATGCCTGCCTGGATGATGAGCTTGGCGCACTCGATGCAGGGCGATGCGGTGACATAGAGGGTAGCTCCCTCGCCGCTGTTGGTGCTACGCGCAAGCTTGGTGATAGCATTGGCCTCGGCGTGGAGCACGTAGGACTTAGTGAGGCCATCGGCGTCCTCACACACGTTTTCGAAGCCGCTAGGAGTACCGTTGTAGCCATCGCTGATGATGGTCTTTTCCTTCACCACGAGAGCTCCCACTTTGCGGCGGCGGCAATAGGAGTTTTCCGCCCAAATGTGGGCCATACGCAGATAGCGCTGATCGAGCTGGCATTTCTTGTCTTTGTCTTTCTCTTCCTTCATTGTAAATATATGGGTTAATGGCCGTTCATTTTCTGATGCCGTTGCGTTGAAGCAAGGCTTCAATGGTGGGTTCCTGCCCGCGAAAACGCTTGAAAAGTGTCATGGGGTGTTCGGTGCCACCCCGCGAGAGGATGCAGTCACGGAAGCGCTGGGCAGTGGCGCGGTTGAAGATACCCTCCCGCTTGAACACGGAGAAGGCATCGGCGTCAAGCACCTCGGCCCACTTATAGCTGTAATAGCCGGCAGCGTACCCTCCAGCCATGATATGTGAGAACTGCGCCGTCATGCACGTGTCCGGGAGCTGCGGGGTAACCATGGCTTCCTTCCAAGCCTGTTTCTCAAAAGGGATGATGTCCTGCGTGAACGGCTCACGCTGGGTGTAGTAGGCCATATCGAGCAGGCAGAAGCTCACCTGACGCATGCAAGCGTAGGCCACATTGAAGTTACGGCTTCTAACAATGCGACTGATGAGCTCGTCGGGAATGGGTTCGCCTGTCTGATAGTGGAAGGCGAAGGTGTGAAGAAAGTCGGGCTCCACAGCGTAGTTCTCCATGAACTGCGAAGGCATCTCCACAAAGTCCCACCAAACATTGGTACCGGAGAGGCTCTCGAAGCGTGTGTTGGCAAACATGCCGTGAAGTGAGTGGCCGAACTCATGGAGAAAGGTTTCCACCTCACCTAAGGAGAGTAGCGCGGGTTTGGTGGCCGTGGGCTTGGTGAAATTGGTCACCACACTGACATGCGGCCTGACATTCTTGCCCTTCTTCGTAATCCACTGCCCCTGAAACTCAGTCATCCACGCGCCGCCCTGCTTGCCTTCACGCGGATAGAAGTCGGCGTAGAAGACGGCGAGATAGCTGCCATCCTTGTCGAAGACCTCGTAGGCCTTCACGTCGGGATGATAGACGGGAATCTGCTTGTTTTCCTTGAAGGTAATACCATAGAGACGGTTGGCGAGTCCGAAGACGCCTTTTACCACATTGTCGAGCTGGAAGTAGGGGCGCAGCATCTCCGCGTCAAGGTTATATTTCTCCATCTGCAGCTTATGCGAGTAGAAGGAGAAGTCCCACGGCTCCAACTTGAAATCAGGGCCTTCGGCGCGGCGCGCTTCTTCCTCAACGGCCTTTACCTCCTCGATAGCGGCGGGCTTGTAGGCGTTGATGAGATCGTGGATGAGCTTGTAGACATTCTCCACATTGCTGGCCATGCGGTGCTTGAGCACGTAGTCGGCAAAAGTGTCGTAGCCGAGCATCTGGGCAATTTCGCGGCGCACATTGACCAGACGGCGGCAGATGTCGAGGTTATTGGCGTCATTGTCGTGGGTGCATTCCGTGCTTCGAGCCATGTAGATCTGCTTCCTAAGGTCGCGCTGCGTGGAATAGGTCATAAACGGCGAGTAGCTGGGGAAGTCAAGCGTAAACGCCCAGCCTTCGAGCCCCTTCTCTTTGGCGGCCATCGCCGCAGCGTCAACGGCGGTATCGGGCAGCCCGTCAAGCTGCCGGCGATCAGTGAGGTGAAGAATGTAGGCCTTGTTTTCCTTGAGCAGGTTTTGCGAAAACTGCAGCGCGAGCATGGAGGCTTCCTCGGTAAGCTTTCGCAGGCGGTCCTTGCCGGCCTCGTCAAGCAGGGCGCCACTACGCACGAAGGCATCGTATTCCGTATCAAGCAGCATCTGCTCCTCTGGCGTGAGCTCACGGTGATGCTCGCGCACCTGTCTGACGCGCTCGAAGAGCCTGGGATTGAGGGTCACGTCGTTCTCATGCTTTGTCAGCACTGGACTGAGCTTCTGCGCCAGCGCTTCCATCCGAGGATTGGTCTCAGCGCTCATAAGGCAGGAAAAAGTGTTGGATACGCGGTCAAGCAGGTCGTAGTAGTGCTCACCTTTGCTGTCATCGGTCCACGCAATGGTGTTGTCGAAGGTGGGAGCCTCGGGGTTACCGATAATCCTCGCAATGGCCTCGTCGTCACGGCGAATACCCTCTAAAAAGGCGGGTTCAAAGTCCTCAAACTGTATCTTATCGAATGGCACCGTGTCGTGGAGCGTGCCGTAGGTCTCCATGAACGGATTGGTCCTGATGGGTATATTGGTGCGGTTCTCGCTGTTTTTCATGCTTTCCATATCAACTACAAAGGTACATTTTCTTTTTGAAACAGCCAAGTATCAGATGATATTTTTAACGCAGGGGAAAACAATTATGTCATTTCTCTCCCTGCCCTACTGTCGGCGTCCCCGCTTTGTCATCGGTCGGGACAGAGTGCAGGGTGGCCCCCTGTTGGTCATCTAAAGCTATGCTTGACCGCTTTGTCATCGGTCGGGACATTTTTTAAGGTAGGGCACAGGGCCCTACCCTGCACTGCAAGGAATGCGATAAAATGTAAACTCTTTTGGCAAAAAACGCCCACGCTTGAACATGCATTCCAGAGTGGCGGAAACAGCCTCACAACGGCTTTTCGCAAGTATCATGACATCTCTTCGGAAGAATTTCCACGTGAAATCACTTGAATCGTACTGCCTTTTCAATGAGATGGCAACATGACTACAGCTCAATCGCAACGCCTCTGCACTTGTATCGCACTGCCATTACAGTTGAATCGCAACGAAAAAACAGCATGATGGCGAAACGGCAAGGCACGAACAAGCCTGACAGAAAAGATAACTGCATGATTATTAACGAAATACGGAAACAGCCGAAGAATGGTCTGTTTCCGGCCAAAGAACACGCCCCGCTTGATTTTTTCAATTCTCAGACCAGGTTTTGTAAAACAATATTATACCTCTGTTCGGTATAAGCCAGTTCAAAACAAAGATGATGGATATATTGTTTGGATAGAAGTACCTCACTGAAAGTATTTGCTGCTTTTTACATCTTCATCAAATGTATCCTTATTGATAGCTTTGTTTTTCATTACAGAACGATAATTGTAGATGGTACGTGGAGTGAGAAACAAAAGATCGGCAATCTCTATGCTGTCTGTCACACCAAGATGAATTAATGCAAAGATCCTGAGCTCAGAGGTCAGCGTATTTGGCTCCTTCAATGTTATTCTATTTTCAGGCAAAAGCAGCGTATTGAAATCATCGACAAATGTAGGGTACAGCTCCAGGAAGGCTTTGTCAAATCGGATAATAAATGTCGCCGCATCTTCTTCAGATAGTCGTGAGGAAGACACTGTTGACAGGAGTTCCTTTACTTGGTTAGCCCTTATTTTTCTTTGCACAAGAATCTGATATTTCTTAAACTTATCAATGTAAGAAGCACAAAGCTCGATAAAGACTTTAGCCAGAATCTCTCTTTTTCCATTCACATCTATAAGTTGATTGTTAAGAGCAAGAAGTTTGTCGCTTTGTATTTCCAGCAGGTCATTTTTCCGTGTCACCTCATCATGCCGCTCGCGCAACCCGTCATCACGAAGTCGAAGCTCTTCCCATCTGTCGTGCAGCATATTTCTCTGCTTCCGAATATAAAATAAGGCAGCTATGACAAAGAAAGCAAGTACTATGAGAGCCAGTAATCCGTATAAGAGATTTCGTCTTTGAATGTTTATTCTGTTTGTGTAAGCTGATAGTATTACAGGAAATTTCTTGGAAATATTTATTATGTTTACCTGAGAATTGAAGAACTGTGCATCATCCATGGAACAATAGATGTATTTAGTGGCACGTTCCACATTGTTGTTATCTTTTTCAAAGAGATGCATGGCAAGTTCCTGTAGAGCAAAGTTTTCCTTTAGTGGTGCCAACATATCAGATATTGCAGCTTTTGTGATCCATTGCTCATACATATTTATGTTGTGCAAGTTTTTATAGTTTCCTGCTATTGCATAGGCAGAAGAAGCATATAGCTTAGAGCGTAGAGGCACCAGTTTGAGAACTTTCTTATAAGCTTCGATAGCTGCTTTTAGTTTAAGATCGAAGAGAGTGAGGATTTCTCCTTTCATATAATAATAGTTAGCACTGCCAGCCTCAGCAGAGGCGTATGCAAATCTGGCACTCTTTTCCATCAGCTTTCTGTACATAGCTTTTTCCTTTGACTCCGAGACAAAGTCTTTCAGGTTCATATTTAGCCAATATGATGCATTGTAATACTGGAAACGTAAAGGTTTGCTTAGTCTGTCTACATCTAAACTATTAAGATAAGCAGAAGCCTTGTCGAAAAAGCCTCGTCTTACATCAAGCAGAGCGTAGTTTATCACAGACTTGTTATAATATTCTTTATTGCTTAGTTTCTTTGACAGCGTAAGACACTGATTGATATATGCCAGTGCAGAGTCGTACCTGTAGGTAAGATATTCATCAAATATCTTGTCAAGGAGTTTCAATCTGTCTTGTTCATCTTTAGCTTTGTGTGCTTTGACTTTCAGTGCAGAAAGTTTATGCTCTTTAGTAACCATAGTCTGATGACGAGCATCTATCGCACTGTCCAAAGTGACAATGTATGGATTTGCAGCCTTGCCTAAGATGGACATGCAGCATAGAATAAGTATTAAGTTTATTAGTTTTAGCATGGCGATTGGTTTATATTGCAAAGGTATATATATTAAATGACAATGACGTTAATTTACATAGATTTTCCCATTTAATTTATAACACATTGTAAATTAGTGTATTAAAAGATAGGCATTTTCTTGTCATTTACATTGGCTTTACATAGCTATGCAACGTCAATGAAAAGTCCATATTTTTGCGATGTGAAAACAAAATGAAAACCAATACACATGAGAAAAACAATTTTAGCCACTGTCTTACTTTTTGCTATGACGGTTATGGTAAAAGCCAAAACAAACATTTCAGTTTCAACTTCAGGCACACAGTTAGTGATGCAAGTTAAGGATGACGGAAGATTGTATCAAACCTATTTTGGCGAGAAACTATCGTCTAATGTCAATCTTGATGATCTGTCTATGCCTCGCGGTACTGTCTCAAGCACCTGCTCTAATGGTGATGAAGCTTATCCGGTCATGGGCACAGAGGACTATTTTGAACCTGCGATGGAGATCAGGCATGCTGATGGCAATCCTGCCTCCGTATTAAAGTATGTGTCACACGAGCAGAAGGCCGTTGACGGCGGAATGCTTACAACGATTCATCTTAAGGACGCGCTTTATCCTCTCAAAGTCACTTTATATTATATGGCGTATGATAAGGAGAACATCATAAAGCAATGGAGCGAGATAGAGCATCAGGAGAAAGGCGATGTTTATCTTGGACGTTATGCCTCATCTATACTATATATGGAGTCGGATAAATATTACCTCACAGAGTTTAGCAGCAACTGGGCTAAGGAGATGCAGATGAAAGAGGCCCCTCTAACATTTGGTAAGAAGGTCATAGATACTCGTCTTGGAACGCGTGCCGCCATGTTCGCCCAGCCATTCTTTGAGCTTAGTCTTGGAGGTAAAGCAAAGGAGAATAGCGGTGAGGTGCTTATGGGAACAATAGCTTGGACAGGCAACTTCCGTTTCACTTTCGAGGTAGACAATAACAATCAGCTAAGGGTTATCAGTGGCATCAACCCTGATGCATCAAGATACCTTTTGAAGAAAGGTGAAACATTCAAAACCCCAGAGTTTATCTTTACTCTCAGCCAAAATGGTGTAGGAGAAGGTAGCCGCAACTTTCAGCGTTGGGCTCTCAACCATCAGCTCTATAAAGGTAAAGAAGACCGCATGACACTACTCAACAACTGGGAGAACACACTCTTCAATTTTGATGAGGCTAAGCTGACCAACCTCTTCGGTGAGGCCAAAGATTTGGGTGTAGACCTCTTCTTGCTTGACGACGGATGGTTTGGCAATAAGTATCCGCGTAAAGATGACCACGCTGGACTTGGCGACTGGCAGGTGACAAAGACAAAGTTGCCTCACGGTATACCTTATCTTGTGAAGGCAGCCAATGAAAAGGGCGTAGAATTCGGTATATGGATTGAGCCTGAGATGGTTAACCCAAAGAGTGAACTGGCAGAGAAGCATCCTGACTGGATATTGATGTTGCCAAACAGAAAGCACTACTATTTCAGGAATCAGCTTGTGCTGGACCTCACTAACCCTAAGGTACAAGACTACGTCTTCAGTATCATAGATAACATCCTGACGGAGAATCCGAAACTTAAGTTCTTCAAGTGGGACTGCAACTCTCCTATTACCAATATATATTCTAATTATGAAGGGAAAAATCAGGGTAATCTTTATGTTGATTATGTCCGTGGATTATATAAGGTACTGAACAGAGTGCAGACTAAATATCCTTCTCTAAAGATGATGATGTGCTCCGGCGGCGGTTCACGTTGCGACTATGAAGCTTTGAAATATTTCACAGAGTTTTGGTGCTCAGACAACACCGATCCAGTGGAGCGACTTTACATACAGTGGGGTTTCTCACAGTTTATTCCATCCAAGGCTATGTGTGCACATGTCACTAACTGGAACCGTGCAGCGAGTGTGAAGTTCCGTGTAGATGTAGCTTTTCCATGCAAAATAGGCTTTGACATTGATCTTAAGTCACTTACGGGAGATGAACTACAATATTGCCGCGAAGCCGTAAAAGAATATAACAGACTGAAGCCCGTGATATATTCACCTAACCTCTACAGACTGGTATCACCTTACAAGACCAAGCATTGCGTGATGGAGCGCGTCAGCGATGACAAGAGTCATGCTCTCGTTGCAGCCTATGATATTCATCCTGAATTTAACGAGCAACTTCTTCCGACCCGCCTACAAGGTCTGGATGCTAATGCTCAATACCGGATAAAGGAAGTCTGTCTTATACCTGGACAGAAATCACAGCTGTCGTTTGACGGCAAAGTTGTCAGTGGCGATTACCTTATGAAGATTGGCCTTAAGCTCACATCTGGTATGGATATGAGCAGCCGTTTGATAGAGATAACCAAAGAATAAAACCAATAAATTAACATTAAATTAAGTATGAAACACAGGATTCTATTTCTGTTGGTAGCCTTTATGGGCGTCTGTGTGCAATTGTCGGCACAGAACAAGGTTACTGGTAATGTCAAGGACGCTACAGGCGAACCTATTATAGGTGCCAGCATAGTCATTACAGGAACAGGCAAAGGAGCTGTTACTGATCTTGATGGTAACTTTACTCTTAATGCTAAGGATGGGGACGAGCTGACGATCTCTTATGTGGGTTATAACACCCAGAAAAAGAAAGTGCAAGGCTCTGCACCCATCAATATCACGCTGAAGGAGAACAATGAGGCCCTTGATGAGGTCGTTGTTGTAGGTTATGGTACACAGAAGAAAGCTAACCTTACAGGTTCCGTTTCTTCAGTGAGCTCTAAGGACCTTGGCAACCGTGCCATAACATCTGTTGCCATGGGCTTGGAAGGTAAGATGTCAGGTGTGCAGATTAAGAACAACACTGGCCGCCCAGGTGTAGACGATAGCGACAATGCTATTCGCATTCGTGGTACAGGTACGTTCAATAATGCTTCTCCAATGATTATTGTCGATGGCATGGAGAGTACTATGTACAACCTTGATCCTAATGATATAGAGTCAATTTCCGTGCTTAAGGATGCTGCTTCTGCTGCCATCTATGGTTCTAAGGCAGCTAATGGCGTCATCGTGGTGACAACCAAGAGAGGCAAAGCTGGTAAGACTGCAATCAACTATGCTGCCACCTTTGGATGGTCAAAGCCTACACGTCTGGCTAAGTATGTCAACTCAGCCCAATATGCAGAGCTTACCAACGAAGCAAGAGCTAATGAAGGCTACGATCCTCTCTATACACAAAAGGACATTGAGCTCTTTAAGAATGGTACAGACCCTGTAGGTCATCCCAATACAGACTGGTTTGATCTTTTCTATCGTGGCAGTGGCTTCCAGATGACACACAACGTCAATATGTCTGGCGGCACACAGGATGTGCGCTATATGGCATCTCTGGGCTATACTGACCAGAATGGTGTGGTGAAGAACTTCAGCAATAACAAGTATAATATCCGTCTCAATCTTGATGCTAATCCTATGAAGCGTCTTGAGACATCTTTAAGCTTTGCTTTCACACGAGAGGATGTAGTTCAGCCTACGGCTCCTAATAATAACGATGAGACACGATATTTCTATCTCATCACAAAACTCTCACCTATGATACCATGCTATCTGCCAAATGGCGATTATGGATATATCGGTGATGGTAACCCTATTGCCTGGCTTGACGCCAACTCTACAGCCGATCAGATACGTAACAATTTGCAGCTCGTGGCTTCAGCTAAATATTATATCCTTCCAGAGCTGACATTCAAGATAATGTCTTCTTACAAAGCCTATTCCGGTGAGACTCACAATATGCACAAGGCTGTGAGATATAACGCCAACTATACTGATGGTTCTATTAATAAGTTGACGGAGAACTTATATTCAGATTTCCGCATAAGCAATGATTTCCTGCTTGAATATACCAAGACGTTCAATAAAGCTCATCATGTGCATGCACTTGCCGGATATCATACAGAGTATTTCCGCGACCATTCTATTGACGCTTACCGAGAGAACTTCCCTAACGATGATCTCTACGATCTTGATGCTGCCGGAACAAATAACCAGACTTCTGCTGGTAATCGTCATGAACTATCTATGCTTTCTTACTTTGGCAGAGTAAACTACGACTACCTTGGTCGTTATCTTTTTGAGGCAGACTTTCGCTACGACGGTACATCACGCTTTGCCCGCGGTCACCGCTGGGGTACCTTCCCATCTGTATCAGCCGGATGGCGTTTCTCTGATGAGAAGTTCTGGCAGCCATTGTCAAATATTATCGACAATGCTAAGCTCCGTGTTTCTTGGGGACAACTTGGTAATCAAGACATAGCAGGTTACTATCCTACTGTATCTACGCTTACCCTGGGCCGCAATTATGCTTTTGGCGGATCCATAGCCCCTGGTGCTGCTACAACTTTGGCAGTGAACAAGGCTTTGAAATGGGAAACCACTACTACATGGGGAGTAGGACTTGACCTTACCGTAAAGAATAAATGGAACTTCGTGATTGACTATTATAACAAGACAACAAGTGGCATCCTGATGACTATCAATACCCCTATGACTTTTGCCCTCTCCGACTATTATGACAACGTCGGTAAAGTGAGAAATAGTGGCTTAGAGTTCTCTCTCAATTACAACAACCGTTTTGGCAAAGTCAACTTCAATGCAGGTGCCAACTTCTCTTACAACAAAAACAGAATTCTTTCAATGGGAGGCACTGGCGACCAGTATATTCATGATACTAACAATGCCGTTTATGCCATTCTGCGTGCAGGTGAGCCTATGGGCAGTTTCTTCGGCTACAAGGCGGATGGCTTCTTCCAGAGTGAAGAAGAGATACAGAAGGCTTATCCTAATGGATGGACACAGTTTGGTGGACGTGATCCTAAGCCAGGTGATCTCAAATACATAGATATCAACCATGATGGTAAGCTTGATGCCAATGACCGTACTACTCTTGGATCATGGAATCCCGCTATAACATTTGGCTTCAACTTTGGTGCTGACTGGAACGGCTTTGATATCTCTGCATCCTTCCAGGGAGCTGCTGATGTGAAAGGTTATATCACACGTGAAGGTGTAGGCTATGTCAACGGTGATGCTTCAAAGCCTACCACAATGTGGCTGAACCACTGGACACCGGATAACCATAATGCCGAGACACCACGTCTGATACAGGGTATGGAAGGCTGGAGTATGCCTACGACATGTAGTGACTTCTGGGTTAGAAGTTCAGCTTATCTCAGAATGAAGACTTTACAGATCGGTTACTCCCTTCCAAAGGCTTGGATAAGCAAGATTGGTCTCTCTAAGGTTAGAATCTTCTATACCGGTGAAAACCTCTTCACTATCACAAGCTTCCTTGATGGTTACGACCCTGAGGCTCCTATCACTGACGATAATTTGAGAGGCAACTATTATCCACAGATAAAGACCCACTCATTTGGCATTAATGTGTCATTCTGATAACATCTATTCAAATTAAGACTTTTACGATCACTATGAAAACACATAATATTATTATAGCCGCAGCCCTTTTCGGTGCGGCACTATTGAGCAGCTGCTCTGAAGATTTTCTCGACAGGGAACCAAAGTATGCTATGCCGGACTCTAAGTTCTGGAAGACAGAAAACGATGCAGACCTTGCTCTTACAGGTTGTTACCGTGAACTTTATAGCCCATTCAGACCAGAGGAAAGATGGTTTTGGGATACAGCCAGTGATAATGCCTTCTGCTATCACAACAACAAGGATTATCGTGCAATAGGTAACGGATCTATGGCTCCGTCTGGCGTGAGTGTGCACAACTATTTTACATACGAAGAGATCCGTACATGTAATGAATATCTGCAGAAAGAGAGAAACATCGCATTCAGCAGCGAGGCTAAGCGCAACCAGTATCGTGCTGAAGTGCGCATGATACGTGCGATGTCTCTCTTCTTCCGTGTGACGGTCTATGGTGACTTCCCTTTCTCTGAGAATGTGTACAAAACAGTTGATGAGGCTATGGTCCCAAGAGTGAACAAAGACACTTTGCTCAACTATATCCATGGAGAGCTACAGGATGTCATACAGTATCTTCCTGAGACGGCAGATGCTGGAAGAATAACGAGTGGAGCAGCTATGGCATACCTCATCCGTGTAGACATGTATATGCATAAGTATGATGAGGCTGCAAAAGTAGCTAAGGAGCTCATGGATAAAGGTACATACTCTATGCCTAACCTGACCTATGAGCAGTCGTTCCTTAAAGCTAACCAGTACAACTCTGAGGTTATACTTTCCTTCGAGCATAATAAGGCCGGTGGCTTCGGTATGTGGATTGGCGAGTTCTTCCCGAATGCTTATGGTGGTTGGTCATCTATTGTGCCAACTCTGAGCTTGCTCAATACTTATGAGATGAAGAACGGCCTGACCATTGATGAGGACCCAAACTACGACCCTCAGAATCCGTTTGTAAACCGTGACCCACGTCTTCGTGCAACAATATTATATCCTGGTCAGACTTGGGATAAGTTTGCTGATACCACACAATATCCTCATGGATATGCTTCTATAGAAAAAGGTAGTGGTGACTACTGGAGCGATGCTGATAATGCCACACATACGGGTATGAACTTTAAGAAGTTCTATTCAGATCCCAGTGAATATGACGATATCTGGAGCTGCGACCGCAACTTCCCTGTTCTCCGCTATGCTGAGGTTCTTCTTTCTTACGCAGAGGCTAAGATAGAACTTGGGCAAATAGATGAATCTGTTTATGATGCCATTAACCAGGTGCGTCATCGTGCTGGTATGCCAAATGTGGATGAGCAGAAATATAACAACCAGGAGAAGCTTCGCGAACTTGTTCGTCGTGAGCGCCGTGTGGAGTTTGCTTATGAGGGCATTCGTAGATACGACCTGCAGCGTTGGGGTATCATGGCAGAGAAGATGCCAGAGACAATATATCACATGAACGGTACTATAACAGATCATAAGAACGCTGAAGGCGACTATGATGTGAAGCTTGCTCCTAATACAAACGATATTGAAGAAATACGTCACTTCACTGCTGGTAAGAATGAGTATCTGCCAGTACCTCAGACCGTGATAGACGTGAATCCAAAGATAACGCAGAATCCTAATTATTAACAGTAATCTGGAGCTATATAAATGAAAAAGATAGTTTTATGTATAATAGCTCTTATGGCAGTATTCCTAAACCCTACATGGGCGCAGGACCTGCTGTTCCATGAGGCCAAGGTAAGGGTGGGCGATGACCCATCTTGGAAGGATCCTAAGTTTGACGACTCTGGTTGGGAAACAGTATCTATACACAAGTTGTTGCATGATCAGGGCATCTCCTTCCCGCACACTTTCGCATGGTATCGCATACATTTCACACCTTCACCAGACTTGCTTAAAAAGTCGGACTTACGTCAGGCTTTGATCTTTAACCTTGGTCTCATAGATGATGCAGATCAGAGTTATATCAATGGTTATTTCCTTGGTAAGACTGGCAGAAACCCTAAGGATGACGGTGAAGAACAGTCTATGTGGGATACAGAGCGCGTGTATGTCTTCGGAGATGCATCTAAAATCAACTGGGGTGGCGACAATGTTATCGCAATCCGTGTATACAACGGTGGTGACCCAGGAGGTATGCTGAGTACAGGTCAGGGACTTATTGTACCTAACCTTATTGATGGCATTAACGTTGCTTGGGAAGAAACCGATAATCCTAAGGCACCACAGTTGTTGACTTGCCGTATCACGTTACTTAATAAGTTTGCAAAGGCTCAGAAAGGTAAATTGAAGATTACATTCACTGATCCGGAGACAGACAAAGTGCTGAGCAAGCATGAGAAGGATATAAATCTCAAAGGATTCCGTAAAACAGTCTTCACTACAAATTATCCTAAATATAAGTGGAGTAAGGTGGAACTTGTATATATTGACAAGGTGTATGGTAAAACCAGAACTTTCGTGCATTATCCTAAGTATATTCTTACACCTAAGGAACCTGAAAAGTCTCGTTACAACGGTGCTGTAGTATACGGTCTTCGTCCAGGTTCTCCACTAATCTTCAGACTTCCAGTATCCGGCGTCAGACCAATGCGCTTCAGTGCCGAGAACCTTCCAGAGGGCTTCCATCTTGACGCTGACAAAGGTATCTTGACTGGATCGACAGATAAGTCTGGCGCTTACAACATAACGCTAAAGGCTTCCAATGCTTATGGATCTATGGAACAGAAGTTTACTCTGAAGGTAGACAATAATATTGGACTCACTCCTGCTATGGGATGGAATAGCTGGAACTGTTGGGGGCTCAGTGTATCTCAGGATAAGGTTTTATCATCTGCAAAAGCACTTCTCGACAAAGGATTTGGTGACTATGGATACAGCTACGTAATCATTGATGACTCATGGGAAGCAAAGGAACGCAAAGCCGACGGTCACATTGCAGCCAATGAGAAGTTCCCTGATATGAAAGGCTTAGGCGACTGGCTACACAATAGCGGTCTAAAGTTGGGTATCTACTCGTCACCCGGAGCTTACACTTGTGGACATTATCTCGGCTCATTAGGACATGAAATGCAAGACGCAGAGACTTATAACGAGTGGGGCGTAGACTATCTGAAATACGACTGGTGCGGATACAGCGAAGTATGGGATACACTTAAAGACCAGACAGTAGCCTCTTATGTCCGTCCATATCTCCTTATGGAAGAGAAACTGAGATCGCAGCCACGAGATATCTGGTATGGTCTCTGTCAATATGGTATGGGCGATGTATGGCGTTGGGGACATGCCGTAGATGCTAACTCATGGCGCACTACTGGAGACATCACCGACTCTTGGCGTAGTGTCTGTGAGATAGGCTTTGATGCTGAGGCTAACCTCTATCCTTATGCAGAGCCAGGTCACTGGAATGATCCTGACATGCTCTGTGTAGGTAAAGTAGGATGGGGATCTATGCTTAGAGATACTCGTCTGACTACTGACGAGCAGTATAGTCACATCAGCCTTTGGGCTCTCCTTGCAGCTAATATGCTAATAGGATGTGACCTCTCCCAGATTGATGACTTCACACAGGGCCTGCTATGCAACAATGAAGTGATTGCTGTCGATCAGGATCCCCTTGGAAAACAGGCTAAACGTGATGTCAAGGATGGTGACGTGCAAATATGGAAGCGTATTCTTTCTGATGGCAGCTATGCTGTTGGCATCTTCAATATGAGTGAAGAAGAAATGAATATCGATTTCAGTAAATATTTTGCTCAGTGTGGCATACACAAGCTTAATAGTATACGTGACCTTTGGCGTCAGCAAGATTTGGATACAACTAAGGTGACTTATCATGTAGCACCTCATGGAGTGCGCTTCGTTAGGATAACTTGTGAGTAGGCTCGCTTTATTTTCTTCTGTTCTAATCTTTTTATTCTTTAATTCCGCAACGCTATGATTTAACTCTTATTATAAGTACCTGAACAACCTATACTCAGAATTTTGTCATGTCGTAAAATTCACTTTCCTTAGTGTTGTAAAATCAAGCAACAAATCTTACAACTAACATGGTAAAAATACAAATAGAATCCGAGCAACTCACTTCTTTTAGAGGTATATTCTCAATCATGGAAAAATTTGAGCAAGCTATTAGCCCTTGATTGATCAAATGTCTTGGGCTTAGATGTTCTTCGTATGGCTATCAATACAGTGGAATCATCCGTTCACTGATAACAGTTACTTCAGTGACGGCAGCTGTATTGGCAGCTGTATTGAAGACATTTCCAACCATCTCCTGCCACATCTCAGCCTTCACCCATGGATGCGTAACTGTTCGTCCGACACCATACTCAAAGTAATTGAAAAACTGACAACAAACAACATCACCTACACTTCCAATCCTGGCAAGAACTACAATTTCAATGCAACCAAAGAAGTCAATGCACTCTTACTGGATACATTATTTATCAGACAATTGGACACATAGACAACAGGTTATGGTCTTGACAATGGTTCGGATGGGAACCGACTGTCCAAGCCCTTCACGGCGGAGAATACCGTTTTCCTAATCCTCACCACACTTATCCGGAACTTCTACAAATTTCTTATGCAGGTTGAATGCACCAAGTCGCTTGAACTGAAGTCTATCGGCAGAATCAAAGCCTTTGTGTTCAGATACATCTCCATTCCGAAAAATGGATCAAAGCATCAAGACAGCATGTGCTGAACATCTGTACAAGCCAACCTACATATATATAACCCTGTGTTATATGCGCAATGTTGTTTATAGGAAACAAGGTTCAAAGACATCTCAAATCCGTTTCTTTTTACTATGCAACCAAAGATCGAACGCTATGTTGCAGATCTAAGAAATATTTGAATATTACAATTGAATTTTCTCCTTACAATTTGTTATCCCTATTCTTCATCGGAAACAGCTTACTGTGACGATGTGGCATTTCTCGTACCTTTTCTGATTTAGACAGCTACCTCAGTCTACGCACCCAATAATCTCGGTCACGCTCCGGCAGCCATGACGCTCAAGCCAGCCGGTCATATCGCGTTTAACCTTTATCGTCACCTGCGGGTCAATGAAATTGGCTGTACCGATCTCTATTGCGGTGGCTCCTGCCATGAGAAACTCGATGGCGTCTTCGGCTGTCATGATGCCGCCCAGCCCCACCACGGGGATGTGTACAGCCTTTGCCACCTCATGCACCATGTACACGGCAACAGGTTTCACCGCGGGACCACTGAGCCCACCCGTACCAATAGAGAGACGAGGCCGGCGACCCTCAATGTCAATGGACATACCCATGAGGGTATTGATAAGCGAGACGGCATCAGCACCCTCAGCCTCGCACGCACAGGCTATTTCTGCGATGTCGGTAACGTTGGGCGAAAGCTTCACGATGAGTGTCCGGTGATAACACGTGCGCACCGCCCTAACCACGCTGGCGGCTCCCGCACAGGACACGCCGAAGGCCATACCTCCATGTTTCACATTGGGGCAGGAGATATTCAGCTCGATGGCAGGTATCTTCTCCAAGGCATCAATTCGCGCAGCGCATTCAGCATAAGTTTCGGGCGAATTGCCGCTCACATTGACAATGAAATGTGTGTCAACATCCTTGATTTGAGGATAGATATTTTGGCAGAAATAGTCCACCCCTTTATTCTGAAGGCCCACACAATTGAGCATGCCCGAGGGCGTCTCGGCCATACGCGGGTAGTCGTTTCCCTCGCGTCTCTCAAGCGTAGTGCCTTTGACGATGACGCCGCCCAACTCTTCCAAAGGCACAAGGTCTTGAAATTCCAATCCATAGCCGAAAGTGCCACTGGCAGTCAGAATAGGATTACGAAGCGAAAAATTATTTATCTTTACATTTAAGTCAATCATAATAGGTATTTTATTTTTACATTTATAAGTTTTATTTAGAAGCGAGAGAAGTCAAAGACATTCTTCGTCATATTGAGAGAAGATTGTGTGTTTGATGTCCTTATCTTCTATTATCTATTCCTAAGGTTCAGAACCCCAAAAGAGACTTTATCATATGACCGAACTCCTTGGATCTTCTGATTCCCTGGACTCACGGAGTCTTCTCCCACTACCACAGCAGCCGGCGAGTGTTGAAGACAGGACCATCCTCGCACACTCTAAGATTACCCTCCGTGGTTTTCTCCACGCAGCACAGACAGGCGCCCAGTCCACACGCCATCAGGTTCTCCAGAGAAGCCTCGCAATCAATACCGCGCTCACGCGCATAACTCGCCACAGCCATCATCATCGGTTTTGGCCCGCAGGTCTGGATCAAGTCGAAACGCTGACGCCGGAGTATGGAGTGATTAGTCACGAAACCCTTCTCACCCACTGTATCATCCTCGGTAGTGAGATAGACAGGTCCTACCTGCTGAAAATGATTCAACTCCAGCAAATCGCCTGCGGACCGCGCGCCCAAAAGGAAAGAAGGCTCATGACCGCCTTCACGCAGCTTAATGCCTTGCCAGAGCAGCGGAGCTACGCCCACACCACCTCCTATCAAAAGCACCTTGCTGCCGTCAGAAAGAGATGAGGGTTGGCTGAAACCATGGCCCAGAGGCATCAGACAGTTAACGGTGTCCCCCTCGCGGAGAAGGCACAGACGACGGGTGCCAGCGCCTATACCCGCTATGAGAAGCCACAGCTCATTACGCTTCACGTCTACATAATTGATAGAAATAGGCCGACGGAGAAAAGTGGAAGGTGAATGGTCGACACGTACCTCCACAAACTGCCCGGGAAGCATCGGAGGCAAGACATCATCGTGAGTCAGCTTCAGCAAGACGTGATGAGCGGTCAGGCGCTGGCTGGAAACTACACGGAGATCTAAACAATATTTTTTCATGATTGCAGTCTTAAAATGATAGCCGAATATACCATTTCATTGGTAATGTTGAACGTTTGCAACCACAAAGATAAGCGTTTAATCGCTACATGCCAAACAAGTTGGAGAAAAACTGGCTGACTTTTATTTCTTGGGCACAAACGACTCCCAGGTCTGATCGTCAAAAAAAACACGGATCTCAGTGATTCTTCGCTGTGGTTTGTCAACTATTTTAACTGCTATTTTTTCATTGTATCCAGCCTTGTCAATACTCTGCGAGCGGTTGGTATCAAAGAGCGAAGGAGTAGAGGAGGGAGGGAAGGAAGTCGCCTGAGACACTTCGGATAATGACTCGTGAACAGCGGCCGACTGTTCCTCGCCAGAAGGATACATAGAACCCTTGCCATCAAAAAGCCATTCCATCGTGATGTCAGGGAAGCGAGTATGAATGGCTTCGTAATGTTTCAAGGTGGGTTGAGTTTTGCCGCGGAGAAGCAAACTCAGCGTACCTTCATTGATGCCGGTCTCGGTAGCAAACACTTTATTATTCATGTGCTTGCTATCCATGATGGCTTTGATTCTGTCCTTTAAATGATCGTTTTCCATGTGTTCAGTCTCTAAGAGGGCACAAAATGGCCTCGAATGATTATATTTGCAAAGTTAAACTATTTCCCCGACATCCACAACTTTATAAAGGATAATTTCGAATATAAAACTTTGGTTTTGTAAACCAATAACTTTATAGTTCGATATTTAAAACTTAAAAGCACAATCCTTAAATTTACAAACATAAATAACTTACTATAAAACAATACAAACATTTAATTCATAGATATTTAGTAACTTACTGACTCTATTTTGAATGGCAAATTCAGTTCTTTCCGTTTTTCCTCCATATTTATCTTATCCAACTTTTAAACCGGATATGAATGATATAATTTTTGAGATAAATCACTTAAATATATGATTATCATATAATTATATCCTTATTAAGTATTTGAATATTTATAAGTTTATATTTATAATCTTAAATATTTAGATCCACACAGAGATGTGGTATAAAGTCTCGATAGTTTCATATATTCAAATTTATATTTTAATTTATAAACTTCTCCACCCTATGATTTATATTTAGACAAATAAAAATTCAGTCTATTCAACCTTAATGATTCTTAATCGTAAATTTCAAGCACTACAAGAAGGCAATTTAGAGCATGAAGACGCCCTTTCCGAACAACAGATACGGATGGCTGGAAATACACGATTCTCAAATGCATTTTTTGGTGTTAACTCCCCTATTATCACCTTTTTAAGCATAAAAAAAGCATCCTCTCGGACGCTTATTTTAGAAGAGATTAGTCTCAAAATAGCTTGAAAAGGCCTCAGAAAAGGCACTTTCAGTGCAAAATAAAGAAGATAAGTTCCTTCATCAGGTCGCCAGAGGAGGTGGAGGGATTGTCCAAACCCTTGCTCTTGGCATCAATCTCGCGCAGCTTCTGTAGAATCTGCATCGTCTTTCGGCCCGTATAGTTTCTCATGCCTGTGAGATAGTCCTTCACTCCCCACACGCTCCTCACGTCAAGGTAAGCAGCCAAGGCATTCTGGTCGGTGCGGTTGGGAGCATAGTAGGCCAGCATCATGTTTTGGAAGAATCCGAAAAGCAGAGGAAGAAAGCTGTAAAGAGATCCTGCCTTAGGATTATTGTCAAAATATTTGATGATTCTATTAGCCTTCAAGACATCACGATTGACGATGGCATCTCGGAGCTCGAAGGAGTTGAAATCCTTGCTCACGCCGATATGCTTCTCCACCATCTCAGGAGTAACTCTCCGGTCACTGTCGGGCAAGGCAATGATGAGCTTGTCAAGCTCAGAGTAGAGTCTGCTGAGGTCGGCACCCACATTGTCAGCGATCATGGCAGCGCTCTTGTCGTCAATACTCACCTTGCGAGTGGTGAGATAAGATCGAATATGGCCGGGCAACTGCCAGTCGCGCAACTTCTTGCTCTCAAATACCACGCCAATCTTTTCCGCTGCGGCCACAAGCTTGGACCGGCGGCTCATTGCACCATTTTTATAGCAGACCACAAGCAACGTCTTAGGCTGTGGCTTGAGGGCATAGCGCTCAAGCTTATCGAGCGAACGCATGGCCTGCGCCTCCTTCACAATAATGACACGGCGTGGCGCCATCATGGGGAACTGCATGGCAAGATCAGCTATCTGGGCACCACTGACGTCAGCGCCGAAAACCACTGTCTGGTCAAACGCCTGCTGATCGACGGAAAGTACATGATGCTGAATGTAGTTGCTGATCTGGTCAATGTAGTAACCCTCCTCGCCCATCAATATATATATAGGTGAGAAGATGTTATTTTTCAGGTTATGCATGATACCGTCAAAGGTCGGCACTGTTTTTTTGTCTGCCATGAGCTTTTCTCTTCAAAAAAAATTGTTATCTTTGCAAAGTTAATAAAATGATTCGACTTAGCCTTCCATCCTACGACATAAAATTGCGCGGCATCGACAGGCGACCTCAAGTGCTCGATTCTTTGCGCCGACGTTGGGTAGCCCTGACGCCGGAAGAATGGGTGCGCCAGCATTTCATTCACTGGCTCACAGTCGATCTCGGCTACCCTGCAGCCCTACTGGCCAACGAGGTGCAGTTGCATATTGGACATAAAACGCTCAGGGCGGATAGCGTGCTTTATGATCGGCAGTTACAACCGAGAATGATCATTGAGTATAAGGCTCCCCATGTAGAAATCACCCAGCAGGTCTTCGATCAAGTTCTGACTTATAACCTTCAGTTGCAGGCTCCATACCTCGTGGTGTCAAACGGTATCCACCATTACTGTTGCCGATGGGATCTTAATGGTAAAAAATATTTATTCTTAGATCAAATCCCCTATTACGAAGATCTTTGACACAAAGGTCATTTTAGTTTCACTCCCCATCACTTTCTCTTCTTTATATTTTCCGAGTCCATCCGTTTTTTGTATCTTTGCAAGCAAATATACGATTGATAGGTTGCGCACAATTACGCAAGCTATGTTACGCACAAACAAGCAAGAAACCATTGCGTGCAAATACGCAAGAATAATTGCGTGCAAATGTACAAGCAAACAAATGCAACTGTGCGCTATGGATTAAGAAGAGTTGCACGCAATAAAACAAGAATGATTGCATGCAAAAGGACAATAAGACAATAACTCAAAAATACAATCATACCATGGAAGAAACAACAAGCCACCAGCTCACAGACGTGGTCTCGGTCACCAACTTCAAAGGAGGCGTAGGAAAGACGACGACCGTACAGACACTTGCCGCATGTCTGCACAAGATACACCCTGGAAAAAGAGTTGTCATTATGGATCTCGACCCACAATGCAACCTCTCCTTTCTGCTTGGGTGGAATGATCTCAGGAAGACGCTCCCCGAATACGCGCGCATGACTATCTATGACGCTATGACTAAGGTGACTAAAATTCCCATCTACTCATCGCCGGAGGGCATTTTCTACGTGCCAGGATCAGCTGAGATGCAAAACATCGACGTCTCACTCTTCGGCCAGAATATTCCCCGCCTGGTGCTCGCCAAATGTGTCATGCAGGGCTATTTTAATATGACACAGGGCGATATTGATGAGAAGGAGGCTACCGGCAACGTCTTTGACGACTTCGACTACATGCTCATCGACTGCCCGCCATCGCTCTCACAGAGCACCTGCAATGCCATGGCCATGGCGACTACCCTTCTCGTGCCCATACAGATGGAAGGACTCAGCGTCACCGGCGTAGGAAGCATCCTTGAGCAGGCACGGCAGATTCAGAAAGAGCTGAATCCTAATCTCGCCAACATGCTCCTGCTGCCAACAATGGTCAACAGCCAGCTCATCATCACCAATGAGTTGCAGGACTTCCTTGAAAACAATTTCGAAGACTCACTCATCCCCACGCCCATCCACCGCTCCGTAAAAGTGGCAGAAGCACAGACAAGAATGACCAATGTCATCAACTATGCCCCCAACTGTCGCGCCGCAGAGGACTACATGAAGGTGGCTAAGACCATCTTCGGAGAAGAATAATGAACTCTGACATTATCCACACTAATCAAATCACGAACATGAAGATCACAAGAAATAAGAGCAGCCTGCAGAATCAACTCGCAAAAATGCTGCAGGCAGGCAAGGAGAATATAGACAACTCGACTGATAATGAAAAAGTTAAGCAGGATAAAACTATTGAACAATTGTACGCAAACGCGCAAGAAGACAATGCGTCAGCACAAGAAAATGGACCAGTGAAAGAGGCCGAGCCAAAGATAAAAGCTACAGCGGAAACAGCAACCGAACTACAGGCAGAACCGGTGTCTGAGGCAAGACAGCAACCTAAGAGCTACCGATCCAAGGCCGCCATATCGGCCCGAGCACGATCGAGAAAAGCAGAAGAAGAGGCTCCGCGCCTCAATGCTGCACAACGGCATGAGGTGCCCGATCGCAATGCCAAATACGCCGGAGAACCCATCAAGAGCGTAGGATGCCGCATGCCGCAGTCACTCTACGCGCGAATGCTCCAATACAAAGCCCTCAACGATACACAACTCAACCGCATAACGCTCAACGACGTCATCATTGAGGCTGTCGACAAATTCCTCAGCAAGATGAAATAATTGCCATTCGCTCAGCCTCGCTCCTTGCTGGCTTGCCCGTCCCCGTCATCGGGAGGCGGGCTATTTTTATATACCTTTTAGGTATCCAAAAAGCCGGTAGAGACTGTTTGCAGAGTGTCTTCATATAGACCTCTGAGTACTCTCCCTCATACAGTAATACCACTACTTCGCCAAACTTTCTGTCAGGTGCTTTCGTGATCATGAAGGGAGCACGAAGATAGGGTCGTAGCCTCTGCTCTACCTCCTCAATTTGTATTTTGATGCCGCCTGAATCTATAACATTATCTTTACGACCAAGGATTCTAAACTGTCGGATACCCGTCTGCTCATCCACGCGAATCTCCACGCGATCATTGGTCTTCAATATGCCTTTATGAACCAGTGGAGCATCAATCATCAAGCAACTATCATCATCGTGGTCAATCCCGACGCTGTCGAAGGGCGTATACCAATCGCTTGCTGCCTCACCGTTGAGCCGCCTCAAGGCAATGTGCGAGAGTGTTTCCGTCATGCCGTAAGTGCTCCACACGCAGTTGGGAAAAGTTCGAAGTGCCGCAGCCAGATCGTCGTCAACAGCACCTCCGCCAATGATAAGATGGCGGACAGCCTTCAACCTTACTTTCTCTTCTGGCACCTGTAGTGAATTGTACACCTGCAGGGGCACCATGGCGGCAAAGGTCGTGGGCTCAGCCAAAGCCATAGGATGCCCACATGGTTTCACGCTGATGAGCTTCAACTGCCGCTCTATGGCCCGAACCACCACCATCTTGCCGGCGATGAAATCAAGCGGCATGCAAAGCAATGCTGTGTCGCCAGGCTTTAGTCCAAGGAAATCGCAGGTAATGCGCGCAGAGTTCAACATCCGTGCCTTCTCCACCCATATCGGCCTTGGCTTGCCCGTAGAGCCGCTGGTATGCACCAGCATCGTAGGCTTATCGTTATTCCACTCGGCTAAGAATTCTTCAAGAACCATAATTGATCTCTTACTATCTTCAACGGCATTACCACATTATCTATATACAGCTGTCCTGTGCCCAGTCCCTGCGGCATAGTGATGTGTGGCCCATAGACCTCCGCACTGAGATGCGCGATGGCATTGAGCCCCACATTACTCTCCAGAGCCGATGTGATCCACGAGCCAACGCCACGCTCCCTGGCCAGCCGGATCCATTCGCGGCAACCCCTCATACCGCCATGCAGACTTGGCTTGAGCACGATAAAGGCCGGATGGATAGCATCGAGCAACCGGGCTTTTTGTTCAGGCTGGTTCACGCCGATGAGCTCTTCATCGAGTGCAATAGGTAAGGGTGATCTCAAGCATAGCCGTGCCATCTCACGCCATTGACGTTGCCGGATGGGTTGCTCAATGGAGTGAATGCCGTAGTCGGCAAGCGCCGTAAGCCGCTCCAAGGCGTTGTCGGGCGCGAAGCCACCATTGGCATCCACGCGCAGTTCTACCTGTTCACAGGTAAAACGCTCACGGATATAGCGCACAAGGTCCAACTCATGTCCGAAATCGATGGCGCCAACCTTCAGCTTCACGCAGTGGAAGCCCTTCCGCAACTTCTCCTCGAGGCGCGCGACCATTTCCTCGAAAGTGCCCATCCATACCAGTCCGTTGATCGTGATACCCTCTTCGCCCCGTGCAAACGGTGTTTGCGACAAAGCCTCAGAGCCGCCGGCATCGAGCTGGGCAAAGGCCGTCTCCAAGCCAAAGAGAATGGACGGGTAAGGCCGCAGCAACTCATAGGGTATACCACCCGTTCGCTCCACCCACGTGCAGGCTTTCCTCAACACCGCCTCATATCGCTCACGCGGCAGGGCATCACAGCTGAGGTCAGGCAACACCGAGCACTCCCCCACTCCCCTCACGCCATCTTTCTCGACGGTCACATAGTAAGACAGATGCGTGGTGTACACCCCGCGCGATGTCCCAGCCGGCTGCTTGAAGTGCAGAAGCCGAGAAGAAATTGTTGTCTTCATCACTTCCTTATTGTTTTATTAGGTCTGACGATTGCGCGGGTATACTCATAATCATCAATATAAATAGTGTTGTCGCACTTCATTAGTTCAACTTCTCTCCGGCATTTGCTTTTAGTTGATTTCATCTCTTCACAAATCTGAATGAAGAACCAAAGCGCCCACTTAACTCGGTATTTTTTCCCGTCTTTATGGAAACTGTGGGTATTTATCGAAGTCAGGCTTGCGCTTTTCTAAGAATGCGTGGCCGCCTTCCTGTGCCTCATCAAGCGTATAGTAGAGCATTGTGGCGTCGCCGGCAAGTTCCTGAATGCCAGCCTGTCCGTCGAGTTCCGCATTGAAGCCCGCCTTCATCATGCGCAGGGCCAGCGGCGACCGCTCCATCATGGTCTCAGCCCACTCCACCGTGGTATCCTCCAACTCTTCAAGGGGCACCACTTTGTTGACAAGCCCCATCTGCAGGGCTTCCTCTGCCGAGTACTGCTTGCAGAGGAACCACATCTCCCTCGCTTTCTTCTGCCCGATGATACGTGCCAGGTACGAGGCGCCGAGACCGGCATCAAACGAGCCAACTTTCGGTCCCGTCTGCCCGAAGCGTGCGTTGTCAGAGGCGATGGTCAAGTCACACACCACATGCAGCACGTGCCCGCCGCCGATAGCATAACCATTGACCATGGCGATAACGGGCTTCGGCAAGCGGCGGATCTGCATCTGCACGTCGAGCACATTGAGGCGAGGCACTCCGTCGTCGCCCACATAGCCGCCACGACCTTTCACGTGCATATCGCCACCCGAACAAAAAGCCTTGTCGCCAGCACCCGTAAGGATGACCACGCGAATGTCAAGCCGGTCACGGCACCAGGTGAAGGCCTGGCTCATCTCCCACACCGTCAGTGGTGTGAAAGCGTTGCGATAGCGCGGGCGGTTAATTGTGATCTTCGCAATATGATTGTATTCTTCGAAAAGGATTTCTTTGAAGTTGAAACCCTCAATCGACTTCCATTCTCTATCCTCCATGATTATTAATAAGTTTATTGTTGAAGATACCGTTGTAATTCTCTTGCGTCCGCTTCAGCGTCAGTGAAGACTTCCAACAGCATCGGTCCCACAGCTAAATCATGAGTCAGCCAACTGATGCCGTCAGCGAGTGTACGCGCATCTTTCACCAACCGGTAAGCTACACCTGTGGCCTCGCAGATGCCTTTGGCAGAAGCATGGTGGCCGGCGGAAACATAGTCGTCTCTGTAAGGACTCTTTTCAAGCCCCGCCAGCTGGTGGAATATACCGCCACAACTATTGTTGAGTAGCAGGATGTGCAGCTGTCGCTTGTCAACCCCATTCCACAGCGCATTCTGGTCGTAGAAAAAGCTCAAGTCCCCGATAACACAATACACTGGCCTACAGACAGATGAGGCGAAGCCCACAGCCGTGGACAGACTGCCTTCGATACCGTTGACCCCGCGGTTCACAAACAGATAGTGACCGGCGTAGAGCTGTCCCAGGCGTATGGCGGTGCTGTTAGCGAACTGCAGGCTGCATGACTGATTGTTCACAACCTTACACAGCCTTCTCACCGCCATCATCTGTGAATAAGCGGGTGAGAACTGCCGGCAGCAGGCCGTCTGCTTGTCGAGTACGGTTGCCCATCGCTCATAGAAAGCACGGGGCTCACCTACGCTAAACACATCTTCTTTTTTTATAGCATGGCAGAGGCTGTCAATGACTTCTTCCGTACGACCCACCACCACATCGGTGGCATGCATGGTCACGTCGGTCAGCTCACCCGAAGCGTTCACCACCACACATCGCCGGAGCCGACATCGCTGCAGGAAGTGCTTGGCACGCTTGCTGACGAGCGTTTGGCCGAGATAAATGACGAAATCGGGCTCATAAGTCTCCTGTCCGGCTATCTCTTTCAGTGCCTCATCAAAATGGCAGGGAGCCCCTTGAGCGTTGGACAACTGTTCCTGCAGCACCACTATCTTCCCGCGTAACTTGTCAAGTCCATCGACAACCCGCCGCGCCACACTGAACGACAACTGCCCGATGACCAGCATCGGGCGTACACTTTGGCAAAAAGCCCTGGTCAGTGTCGCAGGCCACAGGCTCATATTCGTCAGACGTATCACGCGTTCACAGGGGAGCTCAGGCGTAGTAAAGTTGAAAAGTGGCTCACTGACAGGAACATTGATATGCACGGGGCGTTTATCGCATTGATTCATTGCACACAATGCTTCATTCACAAGACGGTTACAATACCACCGTTCTACCTCATCGTGAGGCTCCGGCAGGCTCACTTCCTTCGCCCAGAAAGTTGTCAGTGTGGGCTGTTGCGGCAGGGTCTGGCCCTGAAGCTGTCCTATCATCGCCGCAGGCCTGTCAGCAGAAATGACAACGAGAGGCACATGCTGATACCAAGCCTCCGCCACCGCGGGAAGCGTGTTGAGTAATGCCGATCCCGAAGTGACGCACACTGCCACCGGCTCGTCCAGGGCCTGCGCCTTGCCCAAGGCAACGAATGCCGCCGACCGCTCGTCGGTCACCGACTCACAGCCACTACCCAGTGCCTCACAAAGGTTATGGGTGAAGGGCGCATTGCGCGAGCCAGGGCACACCACAGCATGCCGGATGCCGTGGGCCAAGAGTAAAGACGTCAATATATTGATGTTTTCCTTATCGGAATACATGGTTGTTCAAACTTTGCCAGAATACATTGGAAGTCAAAATCAGAGCAGAGCCTTCATGGTCTGCAGCTTCTTCTCTGTTTCCTCCCATTCAGTGTCCTCATCGCTCACATCGAGCAGCCCGCCACCGGCATAAAGATGAAGCCGCATGCCGTCCATCTCCATACAACGCAAGGAAACATAAAGAGCCGTGGCCGTGTTGCCGGCATTGCCAGAGCCGTCGGAGTTGCCGGGCTCGCCGGCAGCAGCCTTGTCCACCGGCAGATTCCACAAGCCACAGAAACCACTGTAATATTTGCGGTCTAAACCCTCCTCGCTGAGGATGGCCTCTAAGGCGCGCTGCTTGGTCATGCCACACACGGCAGGTGTCGGGAAAAGGTCGGCCAATACCTTCACAATGTCGGCATCATCGTTGAGATGGAACTCGAAGTCGGTCTGCAGATGATAGAGCCGTGCGGCCATGACTGTACGCGGCGGTATCTGCCTGACCATGTACGAGTGGCGCAGCAGGCGCTCGCGGATGTACGTAGTGACGATATACTGCTCCCGAAGATTCTTGTCACTCCATGGGCCAGGTGTCGTCATGGTGCCTGCCAACGCCATGGTTGCCCAACAATTGTCTTTCCGCTCCAAGAGCAGTTCAGGTGTGGCCATGAGCCAGGTACCCGTCAGTTCCGTCGAGACCAACACGATCATCTGATGAGGATACAGCCGACAAGCCTTGAAGAAGACTTCGCGGGCATCCACCGGCGAGGCCACCTCAATGTCAGCGCGGCGCGAGAGCACCACTTTTCCCAAATCACGGTCATCTATTGCCCCATGCAACCGGGCAAAGGCCTCGTGGTAAGCCTCCCTATGGCTTTCCTCTGAGAAAGCCACCGCTGAGGAAACAGCGCTTGTTGGCACTTCTGCCGACTCCGGATGCACGGCACTGAGCAGCACGATGGAACTGTTGGCATCCGCATGAAACGGAGCGAAAACAAAACCACTACGGCCCTGCAAGTCGCCAATGCCGTCAAGTTTTACAGCCTTGCCACTCAAATAATGGTATGCCGTAGTCTCTGGAAGTCTGTAAAATACTTCATCCATTCTTCCTCGGCGAAATAAGGTAGTTGGTTACATGTACGGTAGAGATAAGGTTGCCCTCCGAGTTTTTGATATCTATCTGCCACTCGTGCAGGGTGTTTCCTTTCGATTGTAATCTGCCATAAGCAGTGACCGTGTCACCCTCCCTAACGGCGAGCACATGGTTGCCGCTAACGTTGATGCCCACGGGAATCTTCTTCGGACAGAGCGCCATGGAACCCACACCGGCGAGGTTCTCGGCCAAAGCCAGCGAGGCACCGCCTGAAAGGAATCCGAAAGGCTGGCGATTACGGCCGTCCACTTTCATTCGCGCCATACAGGTGTCTTCCTCAGGCGTGGAAAGAAACTCCATGCCCAAGGTGCGGCTCAACCCTTCTTGGCTTTCTATAATTTTCTTTTCTTCTTTGATGTCCATAGAGCTTTTATTATTGTTTTGCAAACTTACAATCTTTTCCCGACATTTCAAAGATAAAAAGCGTTAATTCATCTCATCGCCTTTACGCCGTTGACGCATTGCCTTTACACTGTAGACGCATCGCCTTTACGCCGTTGACGCAATGACACTGCACGATGAGCACAATGTGGCAGAGGTCAGAATCCGCCAAAACCGCTTCCACGCGGCGGACGACCACCACCCATAGGCGGGCGGCCACCCATAGGCGGACGACCACCACGACGGAAACCTGGACCATCAGCTCCATGAGGACGGTTATTCTTTCCGCCAAAGAGGTTGAGTCGATAATTGACGTGGAGCATTACATAGCTGTTGATAGCGTTGTACTCAGTATCCGAACGCATGGAGGCAGTGATGGCGCGGCTGAGGTTGCTCTGCTGGTGCAGAATATCGTAGAACTGCAGCATAACTGTGAGCGGCTTGCCTTTGAGGAAGCTCTGTGAAAGCTGCGCGTTCCATACCAGTTCGTTGGTATTTAATGAGTTGTCAGTGTATCCGCGGCGTGAATTCATGTCGATGTCGGTGGAAAGAGTGGTACCCCAAGGCGCTGTGGCACTGATACTTCCACCATAACTGTACTGCCACACGTTGGAGTTGGAGGCTGGTTGCAGCTTGTTGTTGGAATGGCGATAGCTGAACGCTCCATTGAGCTCTACCTCCAGCCACTCGTTGCGGTAACTTCCCGCAAGGCGGTCGCCAACAGTCATGTCGCGCGTGGTGTTCTTGATAGAATTGGCATTGCGTTGGAGGGCGATATAGCCCACGTTGTTGGCATAACTGATATTGGCGAAGGTATTGATATTCCAGAATCCGGCGGAATCAAGGGGTGTGTTGAACATCAGCGCCCCGTTGACATTCCAGTTGCCGTTGATATTCTCTGGGCGTGTAAGCCTTCCACCAGTCTTCTCGTTATAGGTCACCTTATTGCTGATGCTGTTATGCGCGTTGTTGTAATCAACGAAAGTCATGACAGACTGCTTCGTCTTCTCGAAATAACTGTTGTAGAAGAGCCTGAAGTTCTGATTGAACGATGGTTTCAATCCAGGATTACCGGTTGAGATGTTAAGCGGGTCGGAATCGTCGTAGATGTCGAGAAGCTGTGTGATGCTGGGCTGCGAGGTAGAGGCCCTGTAGTTGATGCGCAGATTGCTGAGTTTGTTGAATCGATAGCGGAAATCTAAGGTCGGGGTGAAGTTGGTCACGGTGCGTGTGGTGTCAACCGATACCCCCTGGTAGTTCTGAATATAATGCGACTTCTGCGGCTGTACCATCACTCCGGCATTGAGCTGCCATTTGGTACGGATCATGCGAAACGTCAGCTCAATGTTATGAGTGTAGTTTTTATACTCTGAATAACGGCTGAGGTTCTTGTCAAGATAGTCGGTGTAGGGATGTTCAAGCCTGTCGAGATAGCCTCCCCAGCTGCGGTAGGCAGGGGTGAGCCCGCTGAAAAAGTCCTCGCCGAGGTTGGAGAAGTCATAGGTGGAGCGGTCGCTCTTGCTATAGCTGTACTTGAACTGATAGCGCATCTGCAGGAAAGTAGCCTTCCACAGCAGTTCGCTGTAGGTGGTTTGCAGAGTATAGCTCCAGTTTTTAGAAGGCGATAGGTTGTAACGGTTGGTCTGATAGGTAGAGTCCTGCCCTAAGGCAGTCTGGATTTGATAGAGATGGACATTGTTGGTAGAAAGTGAATTTGATTTGGAGTCGGTGTAGCTCACGTCCGCACGCAGGGTGATATTTCTGCCACGGTTGTTAAGCTTACGGTTGAGCTGCAGCATCGCCCCGATGCTGTTGCTCTTGGAATAGGAAATACTGTTGGAGGCATTGGAGTTGACGGCAATGCTGTCTGCGCCTAAAGTCTTCATTGCCTCAGCAATGAGCGGGTCCTCCACATATTTATAAGGATCTTCGTTGAACGATGCCGACCTACCTGATGACAGTCCGTCGCTGGTGCTCAGCGAGATGTTAGGACGAAACATGATGTTAGTCATGGAGTCAGGAGTCCATTCCACACGTGCCTGTGCGTTGAAACTGTTTCCACGTGAAAACGACTGGTTGAGACTGTTGGAAAAAGAGCCAACCGTGCTGACATAGTTCTCTGAGCTCGACTTGCTCCACGTATCGCCGTCGCTATGGTTCCAGCGCACGCTTCCGTCCACTCTGAGCGTATCCTTTTTCTCATAGTTGACATTCATACCCGCCATCTTCGTGGCATTGAGCCCGTTGCGTCCGCCGCCGAAAAAGCCACCGCGCCCGCCGAAGCCTATGTCATTGACATTGTTGGCATTGCCCATACCGAAGATCTTAAGGTTATCTTTCATATATCCTCCGAAAGCGCGGGCGCTATAGCGGTCCTTGGTGCCTACGGCGGCATCAGCATTGACCATCATGCCTTTGTTCATTCCAGGCTTCACGCCGAAGTCGAGTACCGTCTGCTCATTGCCATCGTCGATGCCTGTGACTCTGGAGAGATCGCTTCTCTGATCGTATGCCTTCACTTTGTTGATGATGGAGGTAGGGATGTTTTTCATCGCCGTCTTAGTGTCTCCAGTCATAAACTCCTTACCGTCGATGAGGATTTTCTTCACTTCTTTGCCATTGATAGTGATCTTTCCATCGTCGCCGACCTGCGCGCCAGGCAACCGTTTAACGAGCTCCTCAATGGTGGAGCCCTCTGGCGTGCGATAAGCGTTGGCGTTATACTCAAAGGTGTCTTCCTTGACCACCACCTTCTGTGCCTGCGCCGTCACCGTGGCTTCTTTGAGCATAATGGCATCGGGCGCAAGGTTCAGTTGCCCCAACTTCACGTCGGCATTCTGTTGGATCGTAATGGGGCGAGTGAGCGTCTTGTAGCCTACACTCGAAAGCTTGAGGATGTACTGCCCATTGGAAGGAGCCTTGATGGAAAACCGGCCCTTATCGTCAGACAGCGAGCCGCCAACGAACGTGGAATCTCGTTTGAGCAGTTGAACCGTTACCATGGTCACAGCGTCCTTGCTCTGACGGTCAAGAATAGTACCGGAGATTTCCCGCTTCTGACCCATAGCACAGATGGCTGCCACGGTCATAAAGGCGAGCATTAAAAATCTTTTCATGTCTGATTATTATTTGTCTCTTACGATGAATGTCAATATGTAGACGCATACAACATCAAAAACGTTTAATCAGAAGGAATGCGAACAAGGCAGTTTATCCTGCACATAACAGGGATGAAATGCGCAATAGGCTGCGTACTTATATTAAAAAATGATAATTTATCAAGACAAAATGCTATGATGTAATCCATTTATACGTATATTTGCAATCGAACGTTAAGTATGCGTATGATGAAACAAAGAGTGTTAATTACACACCAACTTGCCACCAACTTGGCAATGGCGATCTCCGAATGTGAGCACGATAACCTCTTCGTGCTCACTGACGACACCACGCGGGAGCACTGCTGGCCGCTAATAGAAACATTTATCAGCATGCGCGAGGCGCATGTCATCACCATAGCTCCAGGCGACATTCACAAGAATGTTGAGTCGCTGGTATATGTATGGCGCGAACTGGAGCGCGGCAGAGCCACACGCCACTCCCTCTTAGTCAACCTCGGCGGCGGCATGGTGACCGATCTCGGCGGCTTTGCTGCTTCCACGTTCAAGCGAGGAATCGACTTTATCAACATTCCCACCACACTGCTGTCCATGGTCGATGCCTCCGTCGGAGGAAAGACAGGTATCAATCTTGACAGCTTCAAGAATGAGGTAGGCGTATTCAACGACGCACGCTTTGTGTTGCTTGATACCGAATTTCTGCGTACCCTCGACGACAAGAACTTGCGGTCAGGCTATGCTGAGATGCTCAAGCACGGGCTTATATCCAACAGCCGGACATGGGCTGAGCTGCTCAAATACGACCTTGCCACCCCCGATTTACGCCATCTGCTCACCATGCTCGGTACTTCGGTGAGCGTGAAAGAGCGCATTGTGGAAAAAGATCCCAAGGAAAAGGGCATACGCAAGGCGCTGAACTTCGGCCATACTTTCGGCCATGCTTTCGAGAGCCTATCGCTCCTGCGGTATAAAGACAACGGCACGGAGCCCATCTTACACGGCTATGCCGTGGCCTACGGACTCATTTGCGAACTGTGGCTCTCGGCTTTAAAGTTAGGCTTCCCCACAGAGAGAATGCACCAGACTGTACAGTATATCCGACAATATTACGGGCAAATGAACATTTCGTGCGACGACTACGACGCGCTCATCAACCTTATGCGCCACGACAAGAAAAACACTTCGGGCATTATCAACTTCACTCTTCTCTCCGATGTGGGTGAAATCCATATTGACCAGACGGCGTCCGACGAAGAGTTAAAGCAGTGTCTCGACTTCTTCCGTGAAGGATAATCAACCATACAGGGACAGTTCCAATGAACGTCCTCAACTTAAGACTCTCTACCATCCGACGTTTATGAGACAGGTCAGACCAAAGAAAAACCTCGGTCAGCACTTCCTGACCGACCTCAACATCGCAAGACGCATCGCTGACACCGTAGACGCATGCCCTGACATTCCCGTGCTGGAGATAGGCCCAGGCATGGGCGTGCTGACACAATATCTTGTGGAGAAACCCCGCGAGGTGAAGGCGGTGGAGATAGACGATGAGAGCGTGAGATACCTCAATGAGAAATTCCCGAAGCTGCACGACAAGATTCTCGGCGAAGACTTCTTGCGCATGGACCTGTGGCAGGTGTTCGACGGCAAGCCTTTCGTGCTTACAGGCAACTATCCCTACGACATCTCCTCACAGATCTTCTTCAAAATGCTCGACAACAAAGACCTGATCCCCTGCTGTACGGGAATGATCCAACGCGAGGTAGCCTTGCGCATCGCCTCTAACCCCGGCTCAAAGCAGTATGGCATCCTCAGCGTAATGATACAGGCATGGTATGACACAGAGTACCTTTTCACTGTCGACGAGGACGTGTTCAACCCGCCACCCAAAGTCAAGAGTGCCGTCATCCGCATGAAACGAAACAGTGTCACCAACTTGGGCTGCAACGAAGCACTTTTCAAACGCGTGGTAAAAACAGTGTTCAATCAACGCCGTAAAATGCTCCGCGTATCACTCAAGCCTCTCTTCAGCAAGGATAGCATGCCGCCTACTGATTTCTTTGCCGGTGAGATGATGACCCAGCGCCCTGAGCAACTATCTGTTGCTGACTTCGTGGCACTGACTAATCGCATAGAAGAAGTAATTCAATAGCCTTGCACAACAACCAAGTATCTCTTTTTGCCAAATCTCTAAAAATTCCCAATAAAAAGCCTTTTCTTTTGAGAAAAAGTCGGTAAATTTGTAATCGATATTGAATTTTAAACCTTTATCTTATGATAGACGTAAAAGAAACTTTGAAGAGCGCCGAGGATAAAATGAAGAAAAGCGCCACTTTCCTTGAGGGAGAACTGTCCCGCATCCGCGCGGGTCGTGCTAACATCGCTATACTTGACTCCGTACGCGTCATGTCGTATGACCAGGCTGTACCTCTGAACCAAGTGGCTGCTCTACAGGTGCCCGATGCCCGCACCATTACCATTCGCCCTTGGGAGCGTAAGGCTATCAAGGACATTGAGAAGGGCATCATGGACTCTGATGTCGGCATTACGCCTGAAAACAACGGCGAGATGGTTATTATCCGTATTCCTCAGCCCACCGAACAACGCCGTAAGGAGCTCGTAAAACAGTGCAATAAGATCGGAGAACAGACAAAGGTGCAGGTACGCAACGTGCGCGCTGATTATAAGGAAAAGCTTAAGAAAGCCATTAAGGACGGTCTCTCAGAAGATATAGAGAAGGACGCAGAGGACAGTTTGCAGAAGCTTCACGATAAATTTATCAAGCAGATTGACGCCACACTGGCGGCCAAGCAGAAAGAGATCATGACGATTTAATTCAGAAGCTGAGAAGTTCAGGAGTTTCCGCCATTATCATGTCAATGAATGCAAGATAAGTAATCATTGAGGCCCGACAAAGCTCAATCATTCAACAGTCTCCTGAACTTTTGGTTTTCTGAACTTCTTATTATCTGATCTCTCAAATCAAATTATGCATGGTTTAGTCATCAAAAATACCGGATTTTGGTACACGGTGTTGACCGATGAAAAGCAAACGGTTGAGAGCAAAGTGAAGGGCAACTTCCGGCTCAAAGGCATCCGTTCAACCAATCCTGTGGCCGTGGGCGACGGCGTAGACATCGTTATCAATGATGAAGGACAAGGCCTTATCACTGCCATCGATGACCGAAAGAACTACATTATCCGCCGAGCTACCAACCTCTCAAAGCAGAGTAGCATCATCGCCTGCAATCTGGACCAAGTGCTTCTCGTTGTCACCGTGGCTCATCCTGAGACCTCAACGACATTCATTGATCGTTTTCTCGCTTCAGCTGAAGCCTACTCAGTTCCTGTGACACTTATATTCAACAAAACCGACCTCCTCAACGAGGATGAACGGCACTACCAGCAGATGGCTGTCGACCTCTATCGCACCATCGGCTATACTTGCCATGAGGTCTCCGCACATACAGGAGAAGGCACCGAACCTCTAAAAGTATCATTGAAAGACAAAGTAACATTGCTCAGCGGCAACAGTGGCGTAGGCAAGTCAACACTGCTCAACCTCCTTGTGCCGGGGGCTGAAGCTCGAGTGGCCGACATCAGCGATGCCCACGACACAGGCATACACACCACCACTTTCTCCGAAATGGTACCCGTCGAGGGTGGCGGATGGCTCGTCGACACGCCGGGCATCAAAGGCTTCGGTACTTTCGACATGGAGCCCGAAGAAATAGGAAGCTATTTCAAGGAGATATTTAAGTTCTCTAAAGACTGCCGTTTCTCCAACTGCACGCATACTCACGAACCGGGCTGCGCTGTGCGTAAGGCTGTAGAAGAGCATTATATTGCAGAGAGCCGATACAACAGCTACCTCTCCATGCTGCAGGACAAGGACGAGAACAAGTACCGCGAAGCATATTGAGGGAATGTGCAGACCATTCAGAAGCACACACCTATTGAGATAAAGAGCGTGGAGGTATCGTCTTGGCCACGGTTAAAAATCTTCTTGCCGCGATAGACCATATTGTTACGGCACGAATAGAGATTGTAGTTGGAGAAGCTGTAGCCAATGGAGATCATACCGAATTCATTGTAAAACGACAAAGCCGAGCGCACGCGCCATGAGAGCCATTTGCCTCCGTGGTTGCTCACCTTTACATTACCTTCCCTGTAATTGTCTGTCCCCGGAAAAGGCTCAGGAGTGATCCACATATGATCGTTGGTGGGTACCGACAGCATGATCATCGGGTCACAGCGGAGCATTATTCCCCATGAACGGTCGTAACTGAACCACACGGACGGCGTACGAAAGGAGAGCATCGGCAGAAAGTTGAGGCGCACCACGGCGTCCTTGTCGTAGGAATAGCCCCAACCGTTTTTCTCATCTCTTGACTGCTGGTCAACGACATCATTCTTGTCATACTCTACGCCTATTCCGATACCCATGTATTTCAGTGGGTACCATTGATAGTCAAGCTCGTGCGAAAACGTGACATCGTAGCCTGTGTTGATGTTGAAGCAGTAAGTGACCATCTGACGTGGAAGCTGGTGCGCTTCCTTGCGCTGGGCATTCATCAAGGAGTCAACATTGATGGACGCGGCATGAAGGGCGAGCGATCCAACGAGCAGTAGCAGGAGAAACAGTTTTCTCATTTTGTCTCTTATCGTGAAATATAGGGTTCATCCACATTTTCATACCCTTTGTGAGTTTTGTGGATAATTCCACATATTTTTATATCTGCAAAATTACCAATAATCTTTAAAATAGTCGTAACTTTGCAGTGTCTTTCTATATATCAGCATTTTTCAAATCTTAGCAATGGATTTTATCAGGACATTGTTTGAGGGCTCGCAAGCCTATTGGGCAGGTGGCGTCTCCCATTCCATCTTTATCCTTGCCTTGGTCATCACCCTTGGCCTGCTGTTGGGCAGGATAAAAGTAAAAAACGTTTCTCTTGGGCTCACGTGGGTTCTTATTGTGGGCATTGTTTTTGGTTATTTCAACCTCAATCTCAACGTAGAACTGCTTCACTTCCTTCGTGAGTTCGGACTGGTGCTCTTTGTCTATGCATTAGGCTTACAGGTGGGACCGGGCTTCTTCGCATCATTCAAGAAAGGTGGGCTTCAGCTCAACATGCTGGTGCTGATCACCATCTTTATCAGTATCTTCACTGCCGTGGGAATCTACTATACCACAGGCACTCCCATCACCGCACTGGCCGGCATTCTTTCAGGTGCCGTTACAAACACGCCTGGACTGGGCGCGGCACAGCAGGCTTATTTTAGTCTGAAAGGTGTGGAGAGCCCCGACATCGCCACGGGATATGCCTTAGCTTACCCCATGGGTGTCATCGGCGTCATTCTGGCCTTCATCATCCTACGTTATGTCTTGCGCATCAAGCCTGGCGAGGAAGAGAAGCAAGCCGAGACAGGCGAGGGCCAGCCCGAGCTGTTAGCCGTGCGGTCAATTACCTTAGAAGTGACCAACGAGCGCATCGACAATATCAGCGTGGCAGAGGTGAAGCACATCATCGGCCGGCATTTCATGATCTCACGTATTGTGGACCACGCCAATACGGCTCATAACGCCATTGTCAACGGTCAAACACGGCTACGGCTCCACGACAAGCTCCTTCTTGTTGTCGCCCCGCAGGACATCGATGCCGTTACCGCCCTCATCGGTCAGCCAGCTGAGATGGACTGGAGCCAGTTTGAAAAGGAACTCATCTCGCGGCGCATTATCGTCACACGGCCCGAGCTGCAGGGCAAGACCCTCGTTTCGCTCAACATCAACGGTAACTTCCAGGCTACGGTGACGCGTGTCAACCGAAATGGCGTAGACCTCGTGGCACACCCGCACCTGCGTCTCCAGCTTGGCGACCGGCTCACCGTTGTGGGCTCAGAGCTCGCCCTAAGCAAGGTCGACAAAGTGCTTGGCAATCAAATGAAGCGACTCAACTATCCCAACCTTATCCCCATCTTCCTCGGCATCGCCTTAGGCTGTCTGCTTGCCACCCTGCCCATACCACTCCCAGGCTTCCCCACGCCAATACGCCTCGGCCTGGCCGGTGGCCCGTTCATCATTGCCATCCTGATGGGATACTTTGGTCCACGATACCACCTCGTAACCTACAACACTATCTCCGCCAACATGATGCTGCGCGAGATGGGCATCAATATCTTTCTGGCCTGTGTAGGCCTGGGTGCAGGCCAGAACTTCTTCCACACGCTAATCAATGAGCAAGGCCTGCAGTGGATTGGTTATGGCGCCATCCTCACCATGCTGCCTGTGCTCATCGGCGGCATCATCGGCAGGTTCGCTTTCCACATCAATTACTACACGCTCATCGGTGTGCTCTCGGGTGGCAATACTAATCCGCCGGCCTTGGCCTATGCCAACGACCGCACTTCTTCAGATACGCCTTCTGTGGGCTATGCTACGGTCTATCCTTTCGCCATGCTGCTGCGAATCATCTCCATACAGATACTAATGATGATTTTCCTCTCATAAGCATGATTCCTCGTGCAACAGAGACAGGGCGACGCAGTACCGTCCCCGCCCCATTCCAGTACGAAAACCTATTCAACAAAAGATTGTCATTTATGGATACAAAAGAAGATATTATAGGATTCTTGAAAGGTGATCGACATCGTCATGAGGAGCATGAAGAGCGCATTGCTAACCTTGAGGAGCGGGTCCTCGACCACGAGACCAGGCGTGACGAGGACTCCAACTCGGTGCAGCTTCTCCGCCGCAAGCTCGACCTGCTTGTGCGTACCGGTGCCATGCTCATGGCCAGCAACGCCGACTGCTCCCGCATCATGCGCAACATGAAGCGATGCGAAGCCTATCTCGGACTGCCCGAAGAGTACATTCATATCCACCTTGGATACAACATCATCATGGTGAACCTCTCCGACAAGACCCATTCCTTCTCTAAATACCAGCGGGTCGACAGTCACAGTGTGGAGTTTACTGTCATCTCCAAGATCAGCAAACTGCTCTGGGCGGCCATTCGTGAGGACATGAGCCTCAATCGCTACGAGGAAGAGCTGGAGGCCCTAAAACACGTTCACAAGCAGTATTCGCCATGGATGATCGCCCTGTGTGCGGGCTTTGCCTGTGGCGGCTTCTGTGTGCAGTTCGGTTGCGACTGGCCCGCGTTCTTCTATGCCTCCATTCCTGCCATCCTCGGCTTCCGCCTAAAGATGTATCTAAGCCATCTCCACTGGAACGGCTATGTGGGTATTGCCATCAGTGCTTTCGTGGCCACCCTCCTCTGCTGGCTCACCACCTTTATCAGTCTCAATCCTACGGTCAGCGCTGCCTTGCCCGCATTCCTCCACTCTGATACGCCCTACCATCCGCTCATGGCCTGCACACTGTTCATCGTGCCTGGTGTACCGCTTATCAACTTCGTCACCGACATGGTATCTGACTATGTACAAGTGGGCATTACAAGAGCTATTATCACCCTGATGATTATCGCAGCTATGTCCTTTGGCATCGTCTTCGCCATTCAGGTCTGCGGCATCGACAACTTCGTTAAGGACTTATCGATGACACCCCACAACACTTTCCTTGACTATGCCATCGCGGCCGCGATCTCAGCCATGGGCTTCGCCACCATCTACAACACGCCCCGACGCATCATGCCTGTGCTTGCTTTGACCGGCATTATCGCCGTCTGCACACGCAACTTTGTCAATCTCGGACCTTCCAATGGCAACATAGGCCTTGACCAGGGCATCATCATCGGGTCGTTCGTAGGTTCGGCAGTGGCCAGCCTCATCGCTACTAAGTCACAGCATATCCATCACATCCCGCATCAGATCATTGCCATCCCCTCTGTTATCCCCATGATCCCCGGCGTGATGATGTATCGCTCACTCTTCGGTTTCATTCAGATGGACGGAGTCATCGGTGAGCTCACCTTTGCCTTCAACTGGGCTATCAAGGCCTCGCTCACCATTCTCTTCATCGCTCTCGGCGTGGCCATCCCCAACATCTTCGTGAGGAGACTCATCCAGCCCAAGCGTAAAGAGAAGTTACTGCGGCTTGTCAAGGAGCGCCACGAAAAGCATCACGACATGGTGGATCTCTCTGAAATCGATGACCGACACCTGTAAAATGTCACCTAAATGAGTATTTTAAATTGACGGTTGAACCCTGGGCAGATGTCTCTGCCCAGGGTTCACTGTACTTGCTGCCACCACCTACCCGACGGCCGAACGATTGATGACAAGACTCAATAACTGTATAAAAAATTGTCTGTTTTTTAACATTCCCAAACCGTTAAAAGAGAAAATCTCCATAGGTATAATCCTGATAGAAAGACCTTCCCGCAAGGATCCGTACCCTCCATTACTGGCCGAAAGGCGCAATCACATTCTCTTGTAGCGTCTTTCCTATTAGTTCTCATAAGCCTTTACGCCGTTATCGCATTGCCTTTACGCCGTTATCGCATTGCCTTTACGCCGTTATCGCATTGCCTCTACGCCGTTATCGCATTGCCTTTACGCTTGCCATGGAGGGAAACTCTAATGAGACCGGTCCTATTTTCCTATTAAGCTACTGATTATCAGAGCAGTACATACAAAGACCGAAAATCACCTTTCCTTTACCTAAATGTGTGGTTAGCTAAGAAAACTGCCACTTTATTGAGATAAGTGTAAATATTTCTTTCGCTCTTAACGAATTGCCCTGCCTGACAGAGATATCCAGTGCTTCTAATACATTAATTATTTTGAACGAAATAGTTTATGCTTATACTCGTTACCTATGATGTATTCACAGCACATCGCAGCAGACTGATATACATAAGGCCTCCTAATGATACCTATCCTTATTTAAACACACAAGAAAGATGGACAACATAAAGGGCGACCTTGATGGCCGCCCTCACTATTAAATCTTAATATACTCTCATTGCCTTAGAAGAACAGATAGCGGTTATCCACCACCTTAGCTTTGATATAAAGCTCGTTCATGAAATTGCTGGCATTGCGCATGGCATTCTGACGAAGAGTTGCCTCTTCCTGCTTCTCATTGAACTTCGTCCCATTCTTTGATCGGTTGATAACCTGGAATTGAAAGACACCACCCAAGCCCTTAACAGGACGGGTGAAGAACTGACCCACCTTAGCTGCATACACTGCACCACAAAGAGCCGGCTCACTGGTCCCCGTAGAGGCGACAAACACCGGTGCTGAGAAGGTGACCTGATTGACAGGTGTCACCATGGCTCCCTTGGCCTTAGCAGCTGCAATACTGCTCACTCCCTTGACCTTGGCCATAAGCATCTCGGCTTTCTTGTCACGCAGTACTTCGGCCTTCACCATCTCTTTGACCTGCGGATCATTGAGGTCACGATAACCTATAGGATATACAGCAGTACATACTACCAACAGCAGATTGTCACCGTTCTCACCACATTCATACATTGGAGAGACATCACCCGGCTTGGCCTCAAAGAGCCATTTCATTGCGTCGCGAGTGGAATGTATTCCGGCAAGGTAATGCTGAGACGTGGTCACGTCGTGGGCCTCCTGCACTCTATAACCACTCTTGGCTGAGTTTTTCTCAAGGGCGTCAAGCGTCGTGTTAGCACTGACAAAGGAGCTGAACTTATTGAAAATAGCACTACGTGTGTCCTTCGAATAATCGATAGGCTTCTTGATGACTGCGGCCGTAAACTTTTCAATCATATTCTTGCGGTCGAGCACCTCTACAATGACATTGCCCTGAGTGGTGACAATATTCTTCAACTCCTTGGGAGCCGCTGTTAGCAAGGTGTTCAGATAGTTCTTCGTATCATTGTCCATAGAGTTGGTGTACTCATACTGACGGGTTGTGAGCCACTGCTCCGTGCCTTCCTGACCATATTTCTTGGCTAATGTAGCGAAGTCAGCTCCTGCTGAGAGTGCCTTGTAAACAGAATCGGCACGCTGGTGAGCCTCATCAGGTGTGGTTCCACCAATCTGAATAGCACGGAACTGTACTGAGTCAGGCAACTCCTGCTTAGCCACGAGTTTCACGATATTAAACGTATTGTCAGCCTTCGACTCCACGGGACCGAGTGTCTGTCCTACGCTCATTGAGTCGAGCTTGGCAGCGATGTCAGTGGGGAAAGCCTCTTTGCCTACAGGAATACCAAGATAAGGCACCGTGGATGTGCTCTTACGCACCACGTCTGTAGGATCAGCCATCTCGGCCAAGCTCTTTGCATAGCCATTGAACTGCTTCTTCAGAGCAGCGCGGTCGGCTGCAGAAGCTGTTATTTTAACATCAATATACTTGATGTCACGGCTCTCGACAAACTGCTGGAAACGGGGCTTCAGCTCATCATACTTAGCCTTGAGATCGCTGTCGGCAATCTTCACCTTTGCGTCCTGAATGCTACTATAAGGGTAAGCGGCAAGCTGAATATTGCTCTCCTCACTCGACTCCTTATAAGCCATCTTTGCCTCGATGGGGTTGGACAGGAAACAGTGGGAAAGCAGTCCATTATATTTCTGGATAAGAAGCTGCTGGCGTAGACTCTTTTCTACGTAGTTCCAGTATTTGTAAATAGCGTCGTACTGCTCGGCAGCCTGCGGATTGGAGCTTTTCACCTGATTGTACTGTGCCAGGAACTGCTTAAGCTGGTTGGCGTCAAAACGACCCGTCTGGCGATTGACAAAAGGTGTAGAGAGCAGCATCTGATTGGTACCCTCGTTCAGTACATTCTGCATTTCGTCATCGGTCACTGTGAGTCCGAGCTTATCACACTCTTTCTCTATGATCTTGTATTGTACAAGACTCTGCCATACTTGATCCCGAAGCTGGTTGAGCTGGTCGTCGTTGAGGTTTTCCTGCCCCATGACCTTCATAGCATCTTGAGCCTCATCCACCAACTTGGCAAACTCTTCATAGCTGATTTTTTCTCCTAAGATCTCGCCAATCTGCTGCCGCGCGTTGTTGCGCGAAGATTCGCAGGAGCGAAACGCCTCCTCGGCAATGAAGGCAAAGAGACCGATACCGATGATCACGATCAGTGTCACACCTCTACTTCTGATTTTTCCTAATGCTGCCATTCTTGTTTTTACGTTTTATTTTTATTTTATTCTTCTTATCCAATTAGACTGCAAATTTACTAATTATTGCACAATTACAACCACTTTACTGACAGAAAATTTCATTCAGTCTTCGTTTTGTACCGTCAGTTTGACAAGCTCAATCTTTGTAGCGGTCGATTTGAGTATTTTAAACGAATACCGGCCTACCTTTATCACCTCATTGAGCTTAGGAAAACTCTGGTATTCGTGCAGGATAAGTCCGCTGATGGTCATATATTCGTCGCTTTCAGGCAAATCGAGACCAAATCTATCGTTTGCCGTGTCTATTTCAATGCGTCCGGAAAAGACATACTCGTTGTCGCCTACCTTTTTAGCCACAAGATTGTCGTTATCGTGCTCGTCCTGGATATCCCCGAAAATCTCTTCCACAATGTCTTCAAGCGAAACCAGTCCGCTGGTACCACCAAACTCATCGACGACTACGCCGAGGCTTTTTTTCTGCTGTAGAAAGATACGCATGAGCTTCTGCGCAGCCATTGTCTCGGGCACGAACGGCATCTTGCGAATAGAATTCTGCCAACGGGATGGTTCCCTAAACATTTCTGAACTATGGATATAACCTACAACATGATCAATATCACCTTTATAAACGACGATCTTGGAATTACCGCTCTCAATGAACGTCTGCATGAGCTTCTCCATATTACAGTCGTCCATATCGACGGCATTGATTTCCGTCCGGGGAATCATGCAGTCGCGCACCTTGATATCAGGGAAGTCGAGGGCATTCTGGAAAATCTTCACTTCATCATCCACCTCACTGCCTTTCGGCGCGTTGACTATTGATGATTGCAGCAGATAGTCGAGGTCGACCTTCGTAAAGCTCTTTTCCGACTCTTCCTTGTCGATTCTTATGCCCACAGCTCTGAGCATGACACGCGACAGAAACGTAGCGAACTTACTGATTGGCCATAAGATCACATAAAATACCGCAGCTATAGGCGCAAAGAAAGACAAGAGCCGGTTAGGGCTGCTCTTAAAGAAAGCTTTGGGTAAGAACTCTCCCGTGAAGAGCATGACCAAAGTAGAGAGAATCGTATCCAGCATGACCCGCACACCAGCGTCCATACCAGAAAAAAGCGTGGTATCAAAGATACGGGCGAAGAGAATGCCATAAATCACCAGCACAATATTGTTGCCCACCAACATCGTCGATACGAAGCCATTGGGATGGCGATAAAAAAAGGCAATGAATCTTTGAGAAAAGCCATGCTTCTTCTCTTTATCCATCTCTGCCAGCATACGGTTGCTGGACACAAAGGCTATCTCCATCCCTGAAAAAAAAGCGGAGAGCACCATCGTGGTGAGAATCTCTATAATTGATGACAATTCAACTTCCAATGTCTTATGTCTTAACCTGTATTATGAACTAATTGTTTTCCGACCGCACGGGCGTTGCCTTCGACCGTTGGTTCATGAGCATACTGTCTTGTACAGCTTTTGCCGAATCAGAGCCGCTCGTCGACATGCCGAAATCAGCACTTTGGAAAGAGCCACGAGAGTTGGTAACGATATACTTTGTCATCCGCTCATCTGACCGGAAATAGGTGCCCTGCAATGTGCGCTCAGGCGTAACCAAACGCGAAAAAGTATAGGAATACAGCTCATGCTTCTGTTCATCCCAGAAAAGCTGCTGAGAAGAGAAACGCAGGCCGTCCTTTGTGAGCACCCTGACACGCGAGCGCAGCTCCCACAAGTGTAGCTGGTCGAAATAGTAAGCTGTATCGCACTGGATATAGGCCTGTATATGAAACTTCTCATCAAACTGTTCAAGGAAAAGTCCCTTGTCGAACGTCCAGCGTGAGGGATGGCGCACAGTGTTGACATCCCACCGCTCGGTCACGATGCGGTACTTGATGACGCCCGAGTCAGATATGAGCGTATTCACACCCAACGATGTCATCACCGAGACCGAATCGCGGTCGTGGATGGCAGGTGCCGTGTGCTCCACCGCTTCCTGACAAGCAGAAACAACAAAAGCGAGCACTACACATATTATTATAATATGCATACTGTCGCTCTTCTGTCTTTTACTATAACCCGCTGCGCAGTCTTTCATGCTTTACTGTACTTTCCACTTGGCGAACCAGCGCTCGTTGAATGTCAGTCCGATGTTGATACGGAAGCTATTCTCCGTAATGAAGTCAGCCGCCTTGCGCTGCACCCATTGCCCGCTGATATTAAGGATGGAGCGATTATTCCAACTGTTCATGATAGGGATGCCGAAACCAATGCTTGCACTTATCTCCTTTGGGCCATCCTTCCCATTGATATAATAATAAGGAGTGGCATAAGAAACCCCTGCACGATAGCGTACGCGGTTGAAGAAATGCCTGTTGTACTCGCCCGGACAATACTCCAAGCCGACTGTAGCCTTGTGGCGATCCTGGTACATACCTGACCGCAAGGCATAAGACACCTCCCCGTTCCGCGAGCTATAGACAGGCTCCTCCACCTTAGCCCACTTCTGAAGAGAGTAGTCGGCACCTATCTTCAACACATTATTATGATTGTACAATAGTCCCACGCCGATGGTTGAAGGCATTTCCAAACGCAGTTTCCCATTTCCCGTGCCCGGATAGGTCGTGGTGTCGGCTACGCTGGTCTGTGAGTTGCTGGAAATAACGCTAAGCTGCGGATTCCCGCCAATCTTGTGTCCCAATGTGTAGGTAGCGCCCAGCGTCACCTCGTCTTTCTTTGTGATGCGGGCGGTATACTGCGCACCAAAGTCAAGTCTATAGCTTTCCACATCAGCCGAAGCGATCTTCCGGATCGTATTGACATAGCTATTGCTGAAACTGTTGGTCAATGCCTTCGTGTAGCTGCCATAGAGATAGCTGCCGTTAACACCAAGGGCAAAGCCCTTGAAAGGCGAGACTCCCACACCGAGGTACACCTGCCTCAGGCCACCGGTGCCGGTGTAGGTGTCCGTTGATGTCGTGGCAGAGCCATCATTCAGTGTACGGGCCGACGTATAGGAATAGCCCACATTGGTATAGGGCAGCAAACCGAAGCTCAAACCCACATGGCGAAAAACGCGGAAGCCTGCCACCAGATATTCAAAGTCAGCGTTGTTGGCATTCTTCTTCACGCCCTTTTCCTTGAAATTGGTGATTTGCCCCGACAGGCCGACATCGAAGATAAACGTCAGGCTGTCAAGCGATGCATAGGATGCAGGATTCAAATAGTTGACCTGATTATGATCGTGGAAGCCCAATGCCAACCCATCTGTGCCTCTGTTAAAACCCGACGCCTGATCGGAAAGCATACCCAGACCAAACTGGCTGTATGGGGAATTGGTACCGCTCTGGGCCATAACCGACTGAGCCGAAGCAATGAGCAGGATACCCGCCATGATATGTAATCTCATCTTCTCCAATGTATTTCGTTGATACTAAACTTACGCTTGAAAATTAAAAACCAAGTGCAAAAGTATTGAAAAAAAACAAGATAAATGCATGATAAGTTGAAATAATAAGGTATTTTTGCACTGTGAAAATGATTATGAGATATTTTAAGCAAGTCTATTTGATACTTGTGCTGCTTCTTTTCCCTGCCGTAAGCGCAACGGCCCAAGCGCAGGAGTCAGTGCTCGCCCAGATGGACAGCGTCGATATAAGCCTGCTTACCTGCTCACCCGGAAACGAGGCGTGGAGTCTTTACGGTCACAGTGCTATCCGCCTTGAAGACCACTTACGGCATACTGACTATGCCATTAACTATGGTCTGTTCGACCTCAGCCAGCATTTCTTTATTCTCCGATTTATCTTTGGTCTGACAGACTACCAGATGGGTCTTGAGGACTTTGACTCTTTTCTGGCCGAATATTCAGAGGAAGGACGCGGTGTCGTACAGCAAAAACTCAATCTCTCACGCCAGGAGAAACTTGCCATCGTGAAAGCCATTAAGGCCAATTATGAGCCCACAGAGCGCACTTACCGATACAATTTCTTCTACGACAACTGCACCACGCGGGCCCGTGACATCATTGTCAAGCACATCAACGGCAAAGTGAGATACCATGCTAACCCCACCATTCAATCCTCTTACCGGCAAATGGTTCACCAATGGAATCACCATCACCGTTGGATGTCCTTCGGATGTGACCTGCTTTTAGGTGTGGGCGCTGACCGCAAGACTAACTTTGAACAACAGCAGTTTCTCCCCGATTCTTTGAGAAAAGACTTTGCCAATGCTACTGTCATTGAATCCTCCGGCCAGTATCCGTTGGTGAAAGAGACCTCGACCGTGCTCATGCAAGGCTCGCAAATTGAGAGCAGCGATATATGGGACACCCTGTCTCCCACCGTTGTCTTCGCGCTGCTGTTGGTACTGACACTCGTTATTGCCGTATTCGAATACAAGCGTCACCGCGTGCTATGGCTCTACGACAGCCTGCTGCTAACACTCTCCGGTCTCGCGGGAATCATCCTGTTCGCCATGGTTTTCTCACAGCACCCCACAGTCAGGGTCAACCTCCAGATACTGTTGCTCAACCCGTTATCACTCGTTTTCGTCTGGGGTGTGAGTAAGTGCGCACGAAGAGGCAACTTCCATTATTATTGGAAAATACTTTTCACCTGTCTCATACTATTCTTCCTCGGGGGACTGTTTTTGCAAAAATATGCAGCGGGAATGTGGCTTTTGGCATGCACTTTGCTTGTAAGGACCATTATCAACCGATGGCTTTGCTCATCTCGAACAACAGGGAACAGACACTCATGCGGTATTTAGCACTTTTAGTAGCGGCACTGACTTCAACCGAGATGCAGGCTTTCGAGCTTGCACCACGCCTCGTAGTCAATGTCACCATTGACCAGTTGCGCTCCGACTATGTCGATGCGTTCAGTGATTTCTATTCCCGTTACGGTATTAAGCGGCTTTTGGGCGAGGGCCTCGTCTACGACGGTGCCACCTATCCCTTCTTTCCCGTTGACCAGTCATCGGCTACAGCCGCTATTTCCACTGGCACATCTCCGTTTTTCAATGGCATCATCGGCGACACGTGGCTTGACCGCAAGTCTCTCCAACCCGAGGGCAGCGTCGACGACGGCCGAGGCTATTACTCTGCCGAAAAGGTGCGCACAAGCACCATCGGCGACGAACTGAAGGTAAGCTCCAACGGCAAAGCCCTTGTCTACTCATTCGCAGCCGACAGCAAATCGGCCATTCTCCTGGCCGGACACGCCGCCGACGGGTGCTACTGGCTTGACAAAAACGGGATATGGACCTCCTCTTCTTACTATGAGAAAGCGCTGCCGCGTTGGGTCAAAAGCTACAACGAGAGCTTCGGCGAGCAATACCGGAAGCAGAATGGCCGACAAGATAACGACAACGTCGTAGACCTCGCACTGGCAGCTATGTCATCGACCGACATCGGTAAAGACGACATCTCAGACATCCTTAACATCACACTCTCAGCCACCAAGACTGACGGCAAGCCCGTACACAACTGGCGGGAAGAAATGCAAAGCATCTATCAGCAGCTTGACTACACGCTTGGACGATTGGTCAACGCCATCGAGAAACGGTTCAGTCTGCAGCAGGTCCTCTTCGTCGTCACATCCACAGGCTACAATGAAGAAAGGCCTTCCGACCTTTCGCAATACCGCATCCCCACAGGCACTTTCTATATCAACCGCACAGCAAGCCTGCTCAATATGTATCTCGGAGCCATCTATGGATCAGGCAGATACGTTGAACAGGAATACGGCAACGAGATTTATCTTAACCACCGGCTCATCGAACAGAAACGCATCTCCATGCCGGAGCTGCTCGCCCGTTCGCAGGCTTTCCTCATGCAAAGCGCCGGTGTGGCCGATGTCTACACCAGCGAGCGGTTGCTGATGGGCAACGACGACATCCAGAAAATCCGCGCAGGATACAACCCTATCCTCAGCGGAGACATCATCATCAACGTGGCACCAGGATGGCGACTACTCAACGAGAACACCCAGCAAACCTCGATGAGCCGTGCCGGTGTAACACCCTTCCCCATCATATTCTTTGGATACGGCATCCGCCACGAACGGATATCCGACCCTGTCACCGTCGACCGCATTGCGCCGACCATTGCCAAGACCATCCGTATCCGCGCACCTAATGCATGCAGAGTGGCCCCATTGTTCTAACAGGTTTTTAGACACCATTCGCCTCTATGCCGTAATGGCAACGCCTTTACGCTGTAATGGCATCGCCTCTACACTGTAATGGCATTGCCTTTACACCGTAATCGCATTGCCTTTACACCGTAAAGGCAATGCCCCCGCAGCGTAGAGGCAATCCAATGATGAAACAATGGAGCCCCGTCCGTATTTTTAGCTTTCAAAAAAGCTGATTACCAAATAGTTTTATTAACTTTGCATCCAAATAGGAAAAAGAACAACAAGATATGAGCTTCAACAAGTTTTTGAAATCCCTTTTCGGCGACAAGTCAAAGCGTGACATGCGCCTCATCCAGCCCCTCGTGGAGAAAGTCAAGGAGGCCTATCCTGAAATCGAGAAGCTGTCCAACGACGAGCTCCGCGCCAAGAGCAAGGAAATCCAGGCCTACGTGCAAGATGCTGCCAAGCCCTATAAGGAGAAGATCGCAGAGCTCCGCGCCAAGATTGAGGACACCCCCATCGACGAGCGCGAGCCCATCTTCAATGAGATTGACAAGCAAGACAAGGAAATGCTCGAAGCACTGGAGAAAGCTCTCAACGACGTTATGCCCGTAGCCTTCAGCATTATCAAGGACACCGCCCGCCGCTTCACGCAGAATGCCGACACCGTGGTGACTGCTACCGACTTCGACCGTGAGCTGGCTGCCAACCCGAAAAACGACTTCATCACCATCGATGGCGACAAGGCCATCTACCATAACGAGTGGACTGCCGGAGGAAACAAGATCCACTGGGACATGATACACTACGATGTGCAGCTCTTCGGAGGTATTGCTCTGCACCAGGGAAAGATTGCAGAGATGGCCACCGGTGAGGGAAAGACCCTCGTCGCCACCCTCCCCGTCTTCCTCAACGCCCTCACAGGCAACGGTGTGCACATGGTCACCGTCAACGACTATCTCGCCAAACGTGACTCTGAGTGGATGGGGCCCCTCTATGAGTTCCACGGACTCTCCGTCGACTGTATCGACAAGCACCAGCCAAACTCACAGGAGCGCCGCAAAGCCTACCAGGCTGACATCACCTTCGGTACCAACAACGAGTTCGGTTTCGACTATCTGCGTGACAATATGGCTCTCTCACCCGACGACCTCGTGCAGCGCCGCCACAACTTTGCCATTGTCGACGAGGTCGACTCCGTGCTCATCGACGATGCACGTACACCTCTTATCATTTCAGGTCCCGTGCCCAAAGGCGAGAACCAGATGTACGAGGAGTATCAGCCCCTCGTGGAGAAGCTCTACGAAGTGCAGCGCAAGCAGGCTACCGAACTGCTGGCCGATGCCCGCCAGAAAATCAATGCCGGACGGCAGGAAACCAATAAGAACAAAGCACAGCAGCTACTCGAAGAGGGCTTTCTCAGCCTCTACCGTTCCTTCAAGGCACTGCCTAAGAACAAGGCCCTCATCAAATACCTCTCCGAGGAAGGCATCAAAAGCGGCATGCAGAAGACCGAGGAGATCTACATGGAAAACAACAACCGCCGCATGCCCGAAGCTGTGGCACCCCTCTACTTCGTCGTCGACGAGAAGCTCAACTCCGCTGACCTCACCGACAAGGGCGTGGACTGGCTCGCCAATGAGGTACACGATAAGGATCTCTTCGTGCTGCCCGACATCGCCTCGCAGCTCTCTTCTCTGGAAAATGAGAAAAGCCTCAGTGACCAGGAACGCCTTGACAAGAAGGACGACCTGCTCAGCCACTATGCCGTACAGAGCGACCGCGTGCACACCCTGCAGCAACTGCTTAAGGCCTACACCATGTTCAACAAGGATGACGAGTATGTCGTCATCGACGGTGAAGTGAAAATCGTAGACGAGCAGACAGGCCGTATCATGGAAGGCCGACGCTGGAGCGACGGACTGCACCAAGCCATCGAGGCCAAGGAACACGTCAAGGTCGAGGCTGCCACTCAGACTTTCGCCACCATCACTCTGCAGAACTATTTCCGCATGTACCATAAGTTAGCCGGTATGACAGGTACCGCATCGACTGAGGCCGGCGAGTTCTGGGACATCTACAAGCTTGACGTGGTCGAGATACCCACCAATCGTCCCATCGCCCGTAAGGACTTGGAGGACCGTGTCTACAAGACTCAACGCGAGAAATACGCCGCCGTCATTGAAGAGGTGGAAGAGATGCGCGTGGCAGGCCGCCCGTGCCTCGTGGGTACGACATCGGTGGAAATCTCCGAGCTGCTCTCACGTATGCTCACCATGCGCAAGATTCCACACCACGTGCTCAATGCCAAGCTGCACCAGAAAGAAGCCATGATCGTGGCCGAGGCCGGCAAAAGCACCATGGGACAGGTTTACATCACCTCCGACGGCAAAGCCTTTACCGACAAGCCTTCCGCCGTGCGTTATCAGGACGCACTCATCAAGGCCGCCGACGAGAACAAGAAGGGATCTGACCACGCGCTGGCCGGAAAGAGTGCCGAGAGCCTCATCCATAACGAGGAAAGGCTGCTCGGTGCCGTTACCATCGCCACCAACATGGCCGGACGTGGTACCGATATCAAGCTCACTCCCGACGTGAAGACTGCCGGCGGACTTGCCATCATCGGTACTACCCGCCATGAGAGCCGTCGCGTGGACCGCCAGCTTCGCGGACGTGCCGGACGTCAAGGCGACCCAGGATCGTCTGTCTTCTATGTTTCACTGGAAGACGAGCTCATGCGTAAATTCGGATCCGAACGCATCGCAAGAGTAATGGACCGCCTCGGCTTCGAGGACGGTGAACGCATTGAGAGCCCTATGATCTCAAAGAGCATTGAGCGCGCGCAGAAGAAGGTAGAAGAGAACAACTTCGGTATCCGTAAGAATCTTCTCGAATACGACGACGTGATGAATAAGCAGCGTACCGTTATCTACGAGAAACGGCGCCACGCCCTCATGGGTGAGCGTATCGGTATGGATATCGCCAACATCATCTGGGACCGCGTATTGAGCATCATCGAGAAGAACGATTTTGAGGGCTGTAAGGAATCCTTCCTGCAGGTGCTCTCCATGGAAGTTCCTTTTACCGAAGAGGAGTTTGAGAACTCTGACCGCGGCGAGCTTGAGGAACGCGCCTTTCAGGATGCCATGGCTGCCTTCAAGCGCAAGACCGATCGTATTCAGAGCGAAGCCTTCCCTGTCATTAAGGATGTCTATGAAAACCAGGGCAGCATCTATCAGTTCATCCTCATTCCCATCACTGATGGGCGCCACGTCGTGCAGCTCCGAGTGAACCTTAAAGAGGCTTACGAGACCGAAGCAAAGAACATCGTCAAGGAGTTTGAGAAGTTTGTCGTGCTGCATATCATCGACGACGACTGGAAAGAGAATCTCCGCCAGCTCGACGAGTTGCGCCACTCTGTGCAGAATGCTTCCTACGAGCAGAAAGACCCACTGTTGGTCTTCAAGCTGGAGAGTGCCAAGCTGTGGGATTCAATGATTGACGACATGAACGATCGCATCGCATCCTTCCTCATGCGCGGACAGATCCCCGTACAGCAGCAACAGGCTCCTGTACAGGAAGCTGCGCCGGTGGAGCACCAACAACGCTACAACGAGCAGAAGGTCAACTTTGACGAGATGGAAAGGACACAGCGGCGCGCCGCCATGCAGGACACCCGCGAAGGCGCACAGCAGCAAAAGCACATGCCCATCATCAGGGAGAAAATGCCACGCCCCAACGATCCATGCCCCTGCGGAAGCGGCAAGAAATTCAAAAACTGCCATGGAAGAGGACTAAGATAATCCTTTCCGGCCTGTAATCATTACACGGGCCTTGTCAGAAAAACTGGCAAGGTCCGTATTTTTTTGTATTTGTTACGCTGAAAAACACAAATATATCAAGGAAAAACAGTAAATTTGCACCAAATAACAAACGCATAATCAATCACACATTTGATAGAGAAACACATCGTACTTGAAGACATCGATCCCGTAACATTCTACGGTGTCAACAACGGGCATCTACAGATGATTAAGTCGCTATACCCCAAGACACGCATCGTGGCAAGAGGCAACGTGCTGCGCGTACTTGGCGACGAAGAGGAGATGTCCAAAGTGGAGGAAGAAATAGAGACTATGCGCAAGCATATCCTCAAATACAACACACTCACCGAAGAAGACATCCTCGACATTGTCAAAGGCCACAAGACCAAGGCAGACGCTGCAAAGGACGTATTGGTCTACAGCATTTCAGGCAGACCCATCAAAGGCCGATCAGAGAACCAGCAGAAACTCATTGACGCCTTCGCCATAAACGACATGGTATTCGCCGTAGGGCCTGCAGGCACTGGAAAGACATATCTCAGTATCGCACTCGCCGTCAAAGCTCTGAAAGAGAAAGATATCAAGAAAATCATCCTCAGCCGTCCTGCTGTGGAAGCAGGTGAGAAACTCGGATTCCTGCCAGGCGACATGAAAGACAAGATCGACCCCTACCTGCAACCGCTGTACGACGCCCTTGAAGACATGATACCGGCCGTGAAACTGCAGGACATGATGGAGAAACACGTCATACAGATTGCCCCACTGGCCTTCATGCGTGGACGCACGCTCTCCGATGCTGTCGTCATCCTCGATGAAGCACAGAACACTACACCCGCGCAAATCAGAATGTTCCTCACCAGAATGGGATGGAATACAAAAATGATCATCACAGGCGACATGACACAGATAGACCTGCCGCGACAGCAAAAGAGCGGCCTGCGGGAAGCCTTAGAGATACTTGGTAGCATTGAGGGAATCGCTGTCGTCAACCTTACACAGAAAGACATCGTTCGGCACAAGCTTGTCACGAGAATCGTGAACGCCTACGATGCCTATGACAGAAAGATAGCTTCGCTAAAATCAAATAATACGCAAAATGAAAGCATTGACAAGGACTGAGTTCCATTTCGATGGACAAAAGAGTGTTTACCACGGTAAAGTACGTGACGTTTACGACATCAATGATGATCTCATCGTAATGGTGGCTACTGACCGCATCTCCGCCTTTGATGTGGTATTGCCCAAGGGCATTCCCTTCAAGGGCCAGGTGCTCAACCAGATAGCCTCTAAGTTTCTTGACCTCACCAGCGACATTTGCCCTAACTGGAAACTCGCCACGCCAGACCCGATGGTAACCGTAGGCCTGAAGTGCGAGGGGTTCCGTGTGGAGATGATTATCCGCGGCATCCTCACTGGCTCAGCTTGGCGCGAGTACAAGAACGGCTGCCGTGAGCTCTGCGGCGTGAAGCTGCCTGAAGGCATGCGCGAGAACGAGCGATTCCCCGAGCCTATCATTACTCCTACGACGAAAGCCGACGAGGGGCACGACATGAATATCTCCAAAGAAGAGATCATCAAGCAAGACATCGTGTCGGCCGAGGACTATGCTGTCATTGAGGACTGGACACGCAAGCTCTTCGCTCGCGGACAGGAAATCGCCGCCAAGCACGGCCTTATTCTTGTCGATACGAAATACGAGTTTGGCAAGCGCGACGGCAAACTCTATCTTATCGACGAAATCCATACGCCCGATTCCAGCCGCTATTTCTATGCTGACGGCTATGAGGAGCGCTTTGCAAAGGGCGAGCCGCAGAAGCAACTCTCGAAAGAGTTTGTACGCCAGTGGCTCATTGAGCACAACTTCATGAACCAGCCCGGACAGACTATGCCGGAGATTACCGACACTTATGCCGAGAGCGTCTCAGACAGATATATTGAGCTTTACGAGCATATCACTGGTGAGAAATTTGACAAAGCCGCTGAAGAAGGCGATATTGCCGGAAGAATCGAGAAGAACGTCAAGGCTTGGCTTGCCAAAAGAAAGTAATGTACGAGCAAGAAAAGATCAATCCATACGGCAAGCAGGGGGAAAAAGGGCAGTTGGTGGAGACGATGTTTGATAACATCGCTCCCACCTATGACACCCTGAACCACCGGCTGTCGTGGGATATTGACAAAGGATGGCGAAAGAAAGCCATTAAGTTGCTGGAGCCCTACCACCCCAAGTCCATTCTCGACATTGCCACGGGTACGGGCGACTTCGCTATCCTCGCAGCACAGAAGCTGACCCCTGACAAGCTCATCGGGGCTGACATCTCAGAAGGGATGATGGAGATCGGACGGCAGAAGGTGAAACGGCTTGGGCTGGACGACGTGGTGTCGTTCCAGAAAGAGGACTGTATGGCCATGTCGTTTGCCGATGAGACCTTTGACGCGGTGACCGCAGCGTTCGGTATTCGCAACTTCCAGAATTTGGACCAAGGACTCCGAGAGATGTGCAGAGTACTTAAGAGGGGAGGACATTTAAGCATCGCAGAGCTCACCACACCCGTTTCTTTCCCCATGAGGCAGCTGTTTCGCGTTTATTCTCACACATTTCTACCTCTCTACGGAAGGCTCATCAGCAAGGACCAAAGCGCTTACAGTTATCTCACAGCAACCATCGAGGCCTTCCCACAAGGTGAGAAGATGATGGAGATACTCAGAGAAGCGGGATTCTCAAAAGTGAGTTTCAAGCGACTAACATTTGGTATCTGCACTATCTATTTTGCAGAGAAATAAGAAAATATTCTTCACGATAAATACACTTCACGAAATGGACAAATACGGACTGATAGGCTACCCGCTGGAGCACTCGTTCTCCATCAGCTTTTTCAATGAGAAATTCCGAAACGAAGGAATTAACGCCGTGTATGAGAACTATGAGTTACCGACCATTGATCAACTGCCCGAAGTGCTTGACACCAATCCCGAGCTGCGCGGACTTAACGTCACCATTCCCTATAAGGAAAAAGTCATCAGTTTTCTTGATGGACTCAGTCCGGAAGCCAGCGAGATCGGCGCGGTCAATGTCATCAAAATAGAGCACAAAGGAAAAAAGACAGTACTCAAAGGCTACAATAGCGATGTGATAGGGTTTACCCGAAGCATAGAGCCCTTGATTGAGCCTTTCCACAAAAAAGCGCTCATCTTGGGAACCGGTGGCGCTTCGAAAGCCATTGAGTTTGGTTTACATTCATTGAAATTAGAAACCCTCAAAGTTAGTCGGTCGGGCAAAGACGGAGCCATCAAATATGAGGATGTGTCTCCGGAGACGATCAAAGAATACAATGTCATCGTCAACTGTACCCCTTGTGGCATGTTCCCACACGCTGACGAGTGTCCGAAACTTCCCTATGAGGCCATGGACAACCACACTCTGCTCTACGATCTTATCTATAATCCCGATGAGACTCTGTTCCTAAGCAAAGGCAAAAAATATGGAGCAAATGTCAAGAACGGCCTTGAGATGTTATTGCTACAGGCTTTCGCAAGTTGGGAATATTGGAATAAATAACAAAACATATGAACAACAGATACATGATGCGCGGTGTCTCAGCCGCAAAAGAGGATGTGCACAATGCTATCAAGAACATCGACAAAGGCATTTTCCCACAGGCTTTCTGCAAGATTATTCCCGATATACTGGGCGGTGACCCTGACTATTGCAATATCATGCATGCTGACGGAGCAGGAACAAAGTCGTCGCTGGCCTATATGTACTGGAAAGAAACCGGTGATCTGAGCGTGTGGAAGGGTATTGCACAGGATGCCATAGTAATGAATACTGACGACCTGCTCTGCGTGGGAGCCGTAGATAACATCTTAGTATCCTCAACGATAGGAAGAAACAAGATGCTCATACCCGGAGAGGTCATCTCCACTATCATCAACGGTACCGACGAGTTCCTTGCCCAACTACGTGAGATGGATATTGGAATTTGGCCTACCGGCGGCGAAACGGCTGATGTGGGCGACCTTGTCAGAACCATAATTGTAGACTCCACAGTTACCTGCCGCATGAGGCGTAGCGATGTTATCAACAACGCCAACATCCGTCCGGGTGATGTCATTGTAGGCCTGAGCTCTACAGGCAAGGCTACTTATGAAGACCACTACAATGGAGGAATGGGCAGCAATGGGTTAACGAGTGCCCGCCACGATGTGTTTGCCAAATATCTCGCAGAGAAATTCCCGGAAAGCTACGACCACGCTGTGCCCAATGGACTGGTATACAGCGGCAAATACCATCTCACCGACAAGATTGAAGACCTTGACGTAGACGCCGGCCAACTCGTACTCTCCCCCACTCGCACCTACGCACCAGTCATCAGACGGCTCATCGATGAGTTGCACCAGGAAATCCATGGCATGGTGCACTGCACAGGTGGAGCGCAGACCAAGGTGCTGCACTTCGTGAGTGACAATTGCCGCGTAGTGAAAGACAATATGTTCCCCATCCCACCACTGTTCAAAATCATTCACGACTGCTCGGGCACCGATTGGAAAGAAATGTACCAGGTGTTCAACATGGGTCACAGAATGGAGATCTATGTACGTCCGGAGGTTGCCGATAAAGTCATTGACGTGAGCAGGAGCTTCAACATCGACGCTCAGACCATCGGACATATTGAGGAGGGCAAACGTTCTCTGACGATCCACTCGGAGTACGGGGAATTCAACTATTGATAGAAGAAAGAACGCACAGGAATGGCTGAAGAAAAGAATACTATTTTACAGAAACTTGACGGCCTTGAGGCACGTTATGAGGAAGTATCGACACTGATTACCGACCCAGAGGTTATTGCCGACCAAGGCCGTTATGTCAAACTGGCAAGGGAATATAAAGAGCTCGGAGACATCATGGATGCCCGTAAACGCTATACTGCCTGTCTCAATGCTATCAAAGAGTCCAAGGACATCATTGTGAATGAAAGCGATCCTGACATGAAGGCTATGGCCCGAGAAGAACTGCAAGATAATGAGGCTTTGCAACCTAAACTCGAAGAAGAAATCAAACTGTTGCTGGTACCCAAAGACCCTGAAGATGCGAAGAACGTGCAGATGGAGATACGCGCGGGGACGGGTGGCGATGAAGCCGCGCTCTTTGCCGGTGATCTCTTCAATATGTATAAGCGTTATTGCGATATCAAAGGTTGGAATGTCAGCGTGACATCGTTCAACGAAGGCGCTGTCGGTGGTTACAAGGAAATTGACTTTGCCGTGAGCGGAGACAATGTATATGGTACATTAAAATATGAGTCTGGTGTTCACCGCGTGCAGCGTGTACCGGCCACTGAAACGCAAGGGCGCATGCACACAAGTGCCGCCACCGTAGCTGTTCTGCCAGAAGCCGATAAGTTTGAAGTGCACATCGATGAAAGCAAAATCAAATGGGACACCTTCCGATCCAGTGGTGCCGGTGGCCAGAATGTCAACAAGGTGAGCTCAGGTGTGCGCTTGCGATATCCCTGGAAGAACCCAGAAACTGGCGAAGAGGAGGAAATTCTCATTGAGTGCACCGAGACGCGTGACCAGCCGAAGAACAAGGAGCGTGCCTTGAGCCGCCTCTATACTTTTGTCTATGACCGTGAGCACGCTAAATACGTGGGAGACATCCAAAGCAGACGCAAGTCGCTCGTCTCTACCGGAGACCGCTCGGCAAAGATCCGCACCTACAACTATCCCCAAGGTAGGGTGACCGATCATCGTATCGGATATACCATTCACGACCTGCAGGGCTTCATGAATGGAAATATCCAAGACATGATTGATCATCTCACCGTGGCCGAGAACGCAGAGAAACTCAAAGATAACGAGCTGTAAGGTTATGGCAAGATTCTGGACACGAAAAAATGAGGATCACAGTAAGGAAGAGGAAACTATGCAATCCGATGATTTCCTTGTTAGACTCTACAAAAAGAAAAACGATAAAGCCTTAGAAAAGCCGAAAATAGAAAATACCAAATAATCATGAACAGACAACAACTTATCAAGGAGATTTTTACGAAGAAGTCATTTCTCTGTGTTGGCCTGGATACAGATATTAACAAAATACCGACCTTCCTTAAAGATGACAAGGATGCTATCTTCGAGTTCAACAAGGCTATTGTTGATGCCACAGCTCCCTATTGCATAGCCTATAAGCCCAACCTGGCTTTCTATGAGTGCTATGGCATCGAAGGAATGCAGGCACTCGAGAAAACCGTCAACTATATACGCGGAGCCTATCCCAGTCACCTCATCATTGCGGATGCCAAGCGCGGGGATATTGGTAACACCTCGGCGATGTATGCCAAGTCTTTCTTCGAGGAGCTCAACGTTGATGCACTCACCGTGGCTCCCTACATGGGCGAAGACAGCCTGACGCCATTCCTCGAATACAAGGACAAGTGGATTATCGTACTCGCGCTGACCAGCAATAGGGGTAGTCACGACTTTCAGTTGACGACAGACAACGACGGCGAGCGCCTCTTTGAAAAAGTGATTCGCAAGACACAACAATGGAGTACTGAGGAGAATATGATGTATGTCGTCGGCGCCACACAAGGCAAGATGTTTAAGGACATCCGTCGTGTGGCCCCACACCACTTTCTCCTTGTCCCAGGTGTGGGAGCGCAAGGCGGTAGCCTGCAGGAGGTCTGTAAATACGGTATGACTAAAGACTGCGGACTGCTTGTCAACTCCAGTCGAGGTATCATCTATGCAGGACATGACGAACATTTTGCCGAGGCTGCCAAGGAAAAGGCAAAAGAGCTACAACAGCAAATGCAAACAGAGTTGGAAGCGCTCTGAATATTTCACAAATGATGCATAAGTGTGCAACTACACGCCGTTTGCCTGATAAAATTCCCAAATAATCCGAACAGAATCCCATTGTTCGGAAATAATTCATTATTTTTGCAGAAATATTTCAAAACAGAGACATCATGGAATTTTCTGCCAAACAGATAGCCCAGTTTATTCAGGGAAGAGTGGAAGGAGATGAAAACACTACGGTACACACTTTCGCCAAGATAGAAGAAGGTGTACCTGGCTCCATCTCTTTCCTTGCCAACCCAAAATACATCCACTATATCTACGACACGATGTCGAGTATTGTCCTTGTGGATGATAGTTTGGATTTCGAACACCCTGTTAAGACTACGCTCATTCGTGTGAAGAATGCCCGCGACTGCGTGGCTAAGCTCTTGCAGCTCTATGCGGCAAGCACACCGAAGAAGAAGGGCATTGACCCATTGGCATTTATTTCACCCAACGCCAAAATCGGTACAGACTGCTATGTCGGTGCATTCTCGTACATAGGCGACGGCGTGGAGATTGACAACGGTTGTCAAATCTATCCCAACGTGACCATCATGGAGAATGTCAAGATGGGAGCGGGGTGTATCATCTATCCTCATGTAAGCATCTACCAAGGATGCCGTATTGGCAATTCCGTTGTGCTGCATTCAGGTTCCGTTATCGGTGCAGACGGCTTTGGATTTGCGCCAAATCCGGAGACCAACCAATACGACAAGATACCTCAGATTGGAATCGTAACGATCGAAGACAATGTTGAGATTGGTGCTAACACATGTGTAGATCGCTCTACGATGGGCTCCACCATCGTGCGCAAAGGCGTGAAACTTGACAACCTCGTGCAGATAGCTCACAACACTGATATCGGCGAGAATACGGTGATGTCGGCCCAAGTGGGTGTTGCCGGCTCGACAAAAGTGGGACAGTGGTGTATGTTCGGTGGCCAAGCAGGCGTCTCTGGGCACATCACCATCGGTGACCGTGTGTTGCTCGGTGCACAATCAGGTGCTCCATCGTCACTTAAGAGCAACCAAACATTAATTGGTACGCCTCCCGTCGGAAAAATGACATTCTTCAGAAGTCATGCCTTGGTCAACAAGCTACCAGATCTTTACAAACAACTCAACGAACTACAGAGAGAGGTTGCTGAACTCAAAAAGAATAAAGAATAACACAGATATGAACGCTGAAAAACAAAAGACGCTGGGTGGCAGTTTCTCCCTCTCGGGGAAGGGCCTGCATACAGGGCTTAACCTCACTGTTACCTTTAATCCTGCACCCGAGAACATTGGCTATAAGATACAACGCATCGATCTGGAAGGGCAACCCGTCATTGAGGCCATCGCCGAAAATGTCGTCGACACGCATCGTGGAACTGTACTTCAAAAGGGAGAGGCACGTGTTTCCACTGTTGAGCATGGCATGTCCGCCCTCTACGCCTCGGGCATCGACAACTGCCTCATTCAGGTTAATGGACCAGAATTCCCTATTCTTGATGGAGCCGCTGACATATATGTAGAGCAAATCAAGAAGGTGGGCATCGTGGATCAAAATGCGCCAAAAGACTATTATATCATCCGAAAGAAAATTGAAGTGAGAGACGACGAGAGTAAATCTGTGATTACGATTCTTCCCGACAAAGATTTCTCCATTACGGCCATGTGCTCGTTCAATTCTAAGTTTATCAGCTCACAGTTCGCCACCCTTGATAGCATAGACAAATACTCCACTGATATAGCGCCAGCACGCACATTCGTTTTTGTGCGGGATATTGTGCCCCTACTTGAGGCTAACCTTATAAAAGGTGGTGATCTCGATAATGCCATTGTGATCTATGAGCAACAGGTTGAGCAAGAAAAACTCGATAAACTGGCAGACCTACTTCATGTGCCGCATATCGACGCCACCAAGATTGGTTATATCCAACACCACCCGTTGCGGTGGGACAACGAGTGCACCCGACATAAGCTCCTTGACATCATCGGCGACATGGCCTTGATCGGCAAGCCTATTAAAGGCCGCATCATTGCCACACGCCCCGGACACACAATTAATAACAAATTTGCACGCCTTATGCGTAAGGAGATTCGCAAGCATGAGGTACAGGCTCCAATCTATGATCCCAATGATGAGCCACTAATGGACAACATCCGCATCCGCCAGCTGCTTCCTCACCGCTATCCCATGCAGCTCGTGGACAAGATAGTCGCCATGGGTGCCACTACCATCGTTGGCGTAAAAAATGTCACAGCCAATGAGCCCTTCTTCCAGGGGCACTTCCCACAGGAGCCCGTTATGCCAGGCGTACTGCAGATTGAGGCCATGGCACAATGCGGCGGACTACTTGTACTCAGCCAGCTGCATGAACCCGAGAAATGGTCCACCTATTTTCTGAAGATTGACAATGTAAAGTTCAGACATAAGGTCGTACCAGGCGATACTCTGCTCTTCCGCGTCGAGTTGATCAGCCCCGTACGCCATGGCATCAGCTCTATGAAAGGCTATATGTTCGTCGGCGACCACGTTGTCTCTGAAGCTACCTTCACTGCACAAATCGTCAAGAACGAAGAGTGAAAAGAAAAAATGATAGCAAAGAAGAAGTTCACAAAACAATCAGCAATAATCATTTATGAATCAGATAAGCTCACTGGCATTCGTTGACCCCGACGCAAAACTCGGCGACAACAACATCATCGGTCCCTTCTGCTTTATTGATAAGAATACTATCATTGGCAACAATAATGTGCTGCACAACAGCGTTACCCTGAACTATGGCACACGTATGGGTAGTAATAACGAGGTGTTCCCGGGGGCAAGCCTCTCCACAAAGCCACAGGACCTAAAGTTCAAAGGCGAAGACACTCAATGTCTTATCGGTGACGGCAACAGCATCCGTGAAAATGTCACCATTTCGCGTGGTACTGCGTCGAAAGGCGAAACCATTGTCGGTAACAACAACCTACTCATGGAGAACATGCATCTGGCTCACGACTGCGTCTTAGGTAACAACTGTATCATCGGCAACTCCACGAAGTTCGCCGGTGAGGTGAACATCGATGACAATGCCGTTATTTCTGCCATCGTCCTTACTCACCAATTCTGCAAGATTGGCGGTTATGTAATGATTCAAGGTGGTTGTCGCTTCAGTCAAGATATACCCCCATACATTATTGCCGGCAAGGAGCCTACCCACTATTGTGGCATCAACCTTGTAGGGTTGCGTCGCCACGGCTTTAGCAACGATCTCATCGAACTTATCCACAATGCTTACCGTCTCATCTATAGCGAGGGCATCATCGCCGACGGCCTGAAGAAGATCCAGAGCGAGTTACAGGTGACACCGGAAATTCAATACATCATCGACTTCATCTCAACCTCCAAACGGGGTATTATCCGTTAGACTTGAATACGCTCTTCATGCTTCTTGGTCCCACGGGTGTTGGTAAGAGCGAGGCGGCTCTGACCATTGCCAGGTATCTCGGCTCACCAATCATCAATGCTGATTCACGGCAAATCTACGCGGAGATACCTATTGGCACTGCTGCCCCTACCCCTCTGCAGCAAGAGAAAGTGCGTCATTACTTCGTCGGTAATCATTCCATTGACGATTACTACAGTGCGTCGCTCTATGAGGAAGACTGTCTCTCCCTCATAGAGCGGCTTTTCCATGGTACCGAAGACGGCACCCTACATCAGAGTTTGCTGCTCACCGGCGGTAGTATGATGTATATAGATGCCGTATGTAAAGGCATCGATGACATCCCTACTATAAACGAAGAGACACGCCAATGGATGAAGCAAAGGTTCGAAAGCGAGGGTTTGGAAAAACTTGTCGAAGAACTTCATCGAATGGATCCCGACTATTGGGCAATTGTCGACAAAAACAATCCACGCCGTGTAATCCACGCTTTAGAGATCTGTCATCAGTCGAGGCATACATATTCTTATTATAGAAAGGGATCTGTCAAGCGGCGTCCTTTCCACATTGTCAAGATAGGGTTGGACCGTCCCCGTGGAGAGATGTACGAACGCATCAACAACCGCGTAGTCAAAATGGTTGACGACGGACTTGTTAACGAGGCTCTTTCCGTTTACGACAGGCGGGAACTCAATGCGCTCAACACGGTCGGCTACAAAGAAATGTTCGACTACCTCGATGGCCTCATCTCTCTTCATGAAGCTATTCGGCAAATACAGTCAAACACCCGCCGCTATATGCGCAAGCAGCTCACATGGTTCAAAAAAGATGTTGACATACAATGGTTCAATCCTGATCATCTCAAAGACATCATACAGTTAATAACAAACCATAACCAAAACGCATTATGAAGAAATCAATCTTAACGCTCCTGCTGGCTCTCGTCACTATAATGGTGGGCGCACAGTCAACATTAAAAAAAGTGTACGACGAGTCCATCAATCCGATGGAGCAAATAGACCAGGCTCTCGTCCAAATAAAGTCCGCAAGTCCAAGTAAGTTTATCATCTGCCAAGTTGGCGGAAATTGGTGTCCATGGTGCCTAAGGTTTGCCGATTTCATCAGTAAGGATTCCGACATTACGAAGGTAATTACCGACAATTATCTGTACCTCCACGTCAACTACAATCCTCGCAAAGCCAACAATACAGCAGCCGAGACCTTGATGAAGCGGTTAGATAACCCGCAGCGTTTTGGTTTTCCTGTCTTTGTCGTCCTCAATGCCAATGGAAAGGTACTGCATATTCAGGATTCCAGTTTCCTTGAGGAAGGGAAAGGCTATAATAAGGAAAAGGTGCTCCGTTTCCTGAACGCATGGACGCCTAAGGCCGTGAAGCAATGACCCAAAAAGAGAACAGTATGGAATTCAAGGAGCTCTCTACTCTGCGTTTCTCAACACGTAAATTTACTGAGGAACGGGTCAGCAAGGCTGACATTGACTATATCATGGAATGTGTGCGTCTGGCTCCATCGGCCTGCAACAAGCAGCCCTGGAAGTTCTTGCTCTTAACCTCTGATGAGGCTAAGGCCAGCATCCGAAAATGCTACGACCGCCCTTGGTTCACCACCGCACCGATGTATGTGCTATGTTTAAAGAATACCAAAGGCTGCTGGGTACGCCAAGAAGATGGCAAAGCCCACGGTGACATCGATCTCGGCATAGCTGTAGAGCATCTCTGCCTGGCGGCAGCTGACAGAGGATTAGGCACATGCTGGGTGTGCAACTACGATGTCTCGGCCGTCAACCAGCTTTTTCACATAGAGGGCTTTGAGGCTGTTGCCATTATCCCCGTAGGGCACATTGCTGAAGATTGTCCCCATACAGAGAAAAAGCGCAAAGAACTCGCAGAGATTGTGGAAGTGAGATGAAACGCGATCTCATGTTGCGTTTTATCCTTTGAAATATTGTAGATGGTTCATTGCGTGCCCACCCCACATCGTCGCATTAACAAACTCGAAACCAATGGCACGGTAGAGCCGTTCAGCCCATGGGTGTGTATGGTCCACCAACAAACCCACGGGCTGACTACCGTACCGCCTGATAGCTTCTCCGATCAACCGCGTAGCGATACCGTGTTTACGAAAAGCTGACTTCACACACAACGAGTCAAGATAATACTCGCCCTCAGTCGTTTCATCTTCCATTCCAGAGAAGTCCCGCCCAAAATATTCCTGCATTTTTTCCACAAAGCGCACGCGCAACTTCCTCAGTTCTTTACCGTCGTATCCCACCAATATTCCCGCTATCTCCCCTCCCGTCATAGCAACCAAAGTGTTACGATAAGAATACTGACTGTCGTCCATTCTGACAAGATCCGTCATCATGCGATGGAAATCGTCCAGCGAATGCTCAGGGCCGGCAAAATGTAGACAGCAGTCATAGTCCATCGCTTCCATGATCAATGAGGCTATTTCTGCAGCCTGATCCTTCGTACCGCCGACAATACGAACCTCCTCGTCACACATACCGTTTACAATTTCACCGTCTTATTCAACAAATAGCTATCAAGAATCACCATTGAAGCCATACTCTCAACGATGGGCACCGCTCTCGGCACCACGCAAGGGTCATGACGTCCACGCACGTTCACGGTCGTGGCATTGCCATCGATGTCTATCGTCGGCTGGGACATGAGGAGCGTGGCTACTGGCTTAAACGCCACACGAAAGAATATGTCAGCACCATTGGAGATCCCACCTTGAATCCCACCGGAGTGGTTGGAACGCAGGCCGTCGGGCGTAAGAATATCGTTCACCTCAGAGCCATAGTGCGGTACGATATCGAATCCATCGCCGATTTCAAAGCCCTTTACCGCATTGATCGAGAGCATTGCCGCACCTAACTGTGCATGGAGCTTGCCAAACTCTGGCTCACCCAGTCCCGCAGGGCATCCCCGAATGACACATGTCACCACTCCACCGACAGTATCACCCTTCCCTTTGACCTCAAGAATGAGGCGTTCCATCTCCTTCGCCTTCATCTCATCAGGACAACGCACCACATTCTCCTCGGCCTTTGAAAGGTCATAACGATGATAGTCACGGTCGAGCGCAACGGCACCCACCTGAGAGACATAGGCCTGAACGCTTACGCCGAGTTGACGTAGAGCCAATTTCGCTAACGCGCCACCCACACATCGGGCAATCGTAATGCGTGCCGATGAGCGGCCACCACCTCTGTAGTCGCGGATACCATACTTAGAATAATACGTAAAGTCAGCATGTGAGGGACGGAACAGCCGGCGGATGTTATCGTAGTCCTTGGAATGCTGGTTGGTATTGCGTACCATAAAGCCTATCGGTGCACCCGTCGATTTCCCCTCAAATACCCCACTGAGCAGCTCCACCTGATCCAGTTCACTGCGTGAGGTGGTCACCTTGCTTTGCCCCGGCCGGCGCCGTGAAAGCTCGTACTGAATGAAGTCAAGGTCTATATCTATTCCTGCCGGCATGCCGTCGACGACACCACCCACAGCCACACCGTGGCTCTCACCATAAGAGGTAAGGGTGAACACATTGCCAAAAATATTTCGCGTCATTGTCTTTTTCTAATGGTTTGTGTCACAAAGGTACGCTTTTTGCTTTTATTTCTGTACCAAAGCATGAGGTTTTTATCAGAATCATCATTTTTAGGTATTGTGGCAATAATAGAAATAAAGTAATTTTGCCATCAGAATAATAAAATCAAATAAAAAAACAACATCACTATGAGCAAGACAATTGTAGTTTACGGATCATCGACCGGTACCTGCGAAGCCATCGCCAAGACCCTCGGCCAAAAACTGGGCGCAAATGTTATCGAAGTGTCATCTCTCACTGACACGGATGTCAAGAATGCCGATAACCTCGTTCTCGGTACTTCTACATGGGGCGCTGGCGAGATGCAAGACGACTGGTATGACGGTGTGAAAGTATTGAAATCCGTTGGACTCAGCGGAAAGAAGGTCGCCATTTTCGGCTGTGGCGACAGCGAGTCGTATAGCGACACTTTCTGTGGCGGCATGAAAGAGCTGTATGATGCTGCCAAGGCAGCGGGAGCCACAATGGTTGGCGACAATGTCTCTACCGACGGTTACACCTACGACGACAGCGACTCCGTGGTTAACGGCCACTTCATCGGCCTTGCCCTCGACGATGTCAACGAGGATAACAAGACTGAGGAGCGCATTGATGCCTGGCTCCCCACATTGGGATTTTAAAGCTGTTCCAAAGGCTTAGCGCACAATCCATCATAATGTTTTTGTATATTACGTAGAGGGCTCGCCGTGAGGCGGGCCTTTTATAATGAATGAAACGGGCCCTTCCCCTATATCCTTATTTTATCCCCATCCACTGTCACCTTCTCTTCGCTCACCAGAAAACGCAGAGCACTGTCAATCTCCCCACTGGGCGCATCCAGCGCTGTCACCTCCACCAATTCGTGCGGTAGCTTGTCGGCAAGCAGAGCAAGTATCTTTTTCACAGTAGTATCACTCATGGTCACCGGCCTCCGCTTTTCAGAGAGACATACATCGCAATGACTGCAAGGAGCTACGTCAGTTTCTCCAAAATAGCGCAACAACTGCTGACTTCGGCAAATATTGTCATTCTCAGCATAGGCAATGATAGCCTCTATTCGCTTAGTGTACTGCTCTTTCCGATTCTCATAGACCGTCTCAGGAAGGAACACCTCTTCCTCACGGTCGCGAAGATAAGAGATGTAAGGCATCTTACGCTGGGGTATGAAACTGATGATATTGCGCTTGCTCAGTCCTTTAAGCACTTGATAACACTGGTCACGCGTGAGCTGCGCTTGCATGGCGATGAGTGCGCCGTCAATATACTGATAGTCAGTGAACAACCCCCCATAACACCGCAAGAGAGCCGTTATCACAGCATCCTCATGTGCCGAGAGTGTGTCAAGCTGATAAAGGTCATTGCGCCTCAAGAGGATATGCACGCGAGCCGCCGAGTCAGGATCCGTCTCATAGTGCAGATAGCCGGCATTCTCCAACAGATGGAGCGAGGCGTCTACTTGAACGGGAAATAGATGATAAGTGAAACTAAACTTTCCTATATCAAAAGTGAAAACATGCCCCATGCCACTTCCTACACCTACTCCATAAAAATAGGCGAGGTGTGCATACACATTATTTATATAGTCCTTGGGCGGATAATTTTCTTCAATGCGCCGATTCAGTTTTCTCTCATCTCCTTCATTCCACAGCAACACGGCATAGGCCCGCTTACCGTCGCGCCCTGCCCTGCCTGCCTCCTGAAAATAAGCCTCGATAGAGTCAGGACAGTCAAAATGTATGACCGTCCGCACATCAGGCTTGTCGATGCCCATACCAAAGGCATTGGTTGCAACCATGACACGTTTCTCGTCACTTTGCCACTGGTGTTGCCGCTCATCGCGTGTCGCATGCTCTAATCCGGCATGATAGAAAGTCGCGCTGATGCCAGCTCCTCCCAAAAACTCTGCGATGTCCTTGCAATGCCGGCGACTCCTGACGTAAACAATGGCCGAGCCTTCGACACGCCGCAGAATATGAACCAGTTCCGAAGGCTTATCCTCTGCGCGACGCACGACATAAAAGAGATTCTTACGTTCAAAACTCATGCGGAAGACATTCTTCTTCCTAAAGCCGAGCCGATCCTGAATGTCGTCAATTACTTGTGGTGTGGCGGTGGCGGTGAGTGCCAGCACCGGAGCATCTGGTTTCAGCTTCCGAAGCTTGCCAATCTCCAAATAAGCCGGACGGAAATCATAGCCCCACTGAGAGATGCAATGGGCCTCATCCACGGTGATGAAGCTCACCGGCATATGACGGAGCTTCACTTGAAAAATGTCGGAAGAGAGACGCTCTGGTGAGACATAGAGCAGTTTGACACCACCGAAGATACAATTCTCCAGTGTTTTTACGATCTCGCTCCGTTTCATACCTGAGAAGATGGCAGCTGCCTTGATGCCTTTCGCTCTAAGATGCTGCACCTGATCCTTCATCAAGGCGATGAGCGGAGTGATGACAATACATGTACCCTCCTTGCAGAGTGCAGGCACCTGAAAGGTGATGCTCTTGCCACCACCCGTGGGCATCAGGCCGAGGGTGTCGTTGTCTGCTCCAATGCTCTCGATGATTTCCCGCTGAATGCCACGGAAATCGTCGTAGCCCCAGTATTCCTTGAGAATCTCACGATAGATATCTTGCTTTCCTGATTCCATCGCTCCATCGTTGTTTTTCAGTTAATCGCCCACCTCCTTGGTCGGTCGGATATCTTCAATCTGCAACTGCACCTGATTGCGCTTAAACACGTTGGCCTCGAGAGTATAAGCGATGTCAAACGAACGCTTCGACTTGATATACCTCGCTGAGGCGCTCTGCCCGAAGGCGATGCCGTTGACGACGGTTCCCGATTTTGAGTCGACAAGCTCCAACTTGATATGCTCCTGCGACCGACCCACGACCTTACTTGTGCCATAGTCGTAGACCCCTTTGGTACAAAACATCGGCTTTTCGTTGCCCGGGCCAAAGGGCGCAAAGCGCTTGAGGTCATTGTAAAGCCGCTTGGTGATGTCCTTGAAGTCAAGTACAATAGCGATACGCAGCATGGCCTCTGTCTGCTCAGGGTGGATATGCTCATCGACATAATGCTGAAAGCGCCGACGAAATTCGGGCACATCGTTCCACCTGAGTGTCAGGCCCGCTGCGTAGGTGTGTCCGCCAAAGTTGAGCAACAGGTCGCGACAGCTCTTGATAGCAGAGTAGATGTCGAAGCCCATCACCGAGCGAGCCGACCCTGTGGCCAAATTTCCGTCGCGCGTCAATACCACTGTGGGGCGAAAATAGAGTTCCGTGATACGTGAGGCCACAATGCCAATGACACCTTTCTTCCAATGCTCATCGTAAAGAACAATAGAGGTGTTATGGCGCTGTGCATCAATACGCGACACTATCTGGTTAGCCTCCTCTGTCATCTGCTTGTCAATATCCTTGCGCTGCTCGTTGTATTCGTCTATGTGACGCGCCTCGCTCACGGCAGTATTGAAGTCCTTCTCCACCAAAAGATCCACGCTTTCCTTACCATTCTCCATTCTTCCCGACGCGTTGATGCGGGGACCGATCTTGAAGATGATGTCGCTCATGGAGATCTCGCGGCCACTGAGACCACAGATGTCGATGATGGCCTTCAGTCCAACCGACGGGTTCTGGTTGAGTTGTTTCAGGCCGTGATAGGCCAGAATACGGTTCTCGTCGATAACGGGCACAAGATCTGCTGCGATGCTCACAGCACAGAAGTCGAGCAGAGGGATGAGCCGTGAGAAAGGAATGCCGTTGTTCTTGGAGAAAGCCTGCATGAATTTGAAACCCACACCGCAACCGCAGAGGTGCTTGAAGGGGTAACTGTCGTCAGGCCGCTTGGGGTTGAGGATGGCCACGGCCTCAGGCAGTGTGTCATCGGGCATGTGATGATCGCAGATGATGAAGTCGATGCCAAGGCTCTTGGCATAGGCAATCATGTCGTTGGCTTTGATGCCACAGTCGAGAATGATGATGAGCTTGACGCCGGTGTCATAGGCATAGTCGATGCCTTTCTTGCTTACGCCATAGCCCTCGTCGTAGCGGTCAGGAATGTAATAGTCAATATTTGAATAGAACTGTTGCAAAAACTTATACACCAGCGCCACGGCCGTGCAGCCGTCCACGTCGTAGTCGCCATAGACGAGCACACGCTCTTTTCTCCCCATGGCATCGTTGAGCCTATCCACGGCCACATCCATGTCTTTCATCAGAAACGGATTGATGAGGTCAGACAACTGCGGACGGAAGAAACGCTTGGCCGCGCTCTCTGTAGTGATGCCGCGACGGATGAGCAGGCCCGTGAGGATGGTGCTCATGCCGAGCTTCTCACTCAACTCCTGAGCCTGGTGTACTTCCTCAGGTGTGGGTGGGTCATACTTCCATTTGAAATGCATTTTATGTCTTTTTTATTTCTGCAACAAAGATACAAAGAATTAGACACAAATGGAAGTATTATAAGTACAAAAAGCATAAAAAAAGGAAAAGCCCGCCATAAAGGCGAGCTTTTGTATTTCTTTTATTGTGGTGGAGACTATGTCTCCGCATACACGACTAAAAGCCACACTTCTTACGGATGTCCTTGGGCACGGCATTCTTGTTGACCATGAAGTCCATGGTGTTGGCAATGATAAAGTTCTTAGTCATGTACCAAATACCCTTGTAGTCACCGGTCTCACCCCAGGAGTTCTTCACCATGTAGTACTCCTTGCCGTTCTGATCCTTGGCAATGCCGTAGATGAGCATGCCGTGGTCGTCGGTAAGCTCCCAGTTGTCGAAACGCTCCTGACGCATTTTCTGCGTGGGCACCTCCTCGGGGACATTCACTCCAAGCGAGTCGATGACATTCTTTTTCTTCGAAGACGTGAGCTTGAGCCAGCGAGCCATATCAGAGCCTTCCAAATTGGCAATCTTCTTGGCGTCGTACATATAAGCCAATCCCGAGCGAGTGAAGCCATCTTCAGACACATCACCGCCCCACGCAACAGTGTAACCGTTCATGATGGCATTGTCGATGATCTTGCCCAAATCGTTGATGGGCACATTCCATGAGAGCGGATTGCGCCAGTTGTCCTGCACCTCCACGGCAAAAGCCGTCCAGAAAGGATGATGGGTATAGCTGGTAAAGCTCACATAGTTGTTACATGCGGCGCTGTCAAGGCCGATGCTGGCGGCGAAGCTCCTCGGAGTATAGCTCTTACCCTGATAAGTGAACTGTGTGGGGCACTTGCCGAGATATGAGTCGAGAATGCCTTGCAGGCCATTCTTCCACGCGGGCGACAACTTCTTGGCATCGCTCTTAGCTACCGCCTCCACATAGGGAGTCATCACCTTGAAGAACTCGTTGAAGTTGAACAGCGAGTCACCATACTGACTTCCGGTCTTCGCCATGGCAGTCTCTGGGACAATGCCGTAATGCTGGATGCAATACAAAGGATCGTAGCAGCTGCCGCCTTCGGCGAACTGGCAGTCACCATGCAGGCGGACCACCTGAGTGGCACGGTCAAGATAGGTCTTGTTGGCTACGAAGGCCTCGGCAAGGTCGAAAGTCTTGCCGGTGTTCTTCAAAATCTCGGCCTCAAAGAATGAGAGCGTGGAGTAATCCCAACACGTGCCTGAACGGTTCTGGTTCTTAATACTTGTAATAGGGTTTGCCTTGACTACGGTAAAGACCGGTTTATTGGGATTGACACTGTCTTTTTTTTCAGCTGCCCCTGCACTAAGAGTCAGCATCACGACCATAGCGGCCAAAATGGTTTTCTTCATCAGTCTGTATAGTTTTCTTACAATTTGATTGCAAAATTACACATTTTTATTCAGACTGCGAAATATATCCATTCCTTTTTTAGGTTTTTGTGTGGCTCTGTACCTTAATTCAAGGCAAACCACATCCTATGGACCCTTGATGCGTCTACAGTGTAAAGGCGATGCCATTACAGTGTAAAGGCGATGCCATTACGGCGTAAAGGCGATGCCATTACAGTGTAGAGGCGATGCGACTACGACGTGAATGCAAAAGAGGGAGGGTGCTGCAAAATTGTCATACCACCGACTGACACTTCTGTCACCTATTTCGCGTCATGACGGTTTGGCACAGTTTTCGCAGGAAAGGGCATGAACGAATAAAATCAACGATATATTTATTGCTTAAAATAAAATGACTATGAAGATTAAACCATTAGCAGACAGAGTGCTGGTACTTCCCGCACCAGCTGAGGAAAAAGTAGGTGGAATCATCATTCCTGACACAGCAAAGGAGAAACCACAGCGCGGCAAGGTCGTGGCTGTAGGGGGTGGCACCAAGGACGACCCCATGGTGCTCAAGGAGAATGACAACGTACTCTATGGCAAATACAGTGGCACAGAGCTGGAATGCGAGGGAGAGAAATTTCTCATGATGCGCCAGAGCGACGTGTTGGCTGTCGTGGAGGATTAATCCACGCCGCGAGAAAAAAAGGAAGTTCAAGAGATCAAAGATAACAATTCCGTATAAATCGGTATAACGTATACATTATATACACTATACAACATACAACAATGGCAAAGATTATCAAATATGATACAGAAGCCCGTAAGCTTCTGAAAGACGGTGTAGACCAGTTGGCCAATGCCGTGAAGGTGACACTTGGTCCTAAGGGCCGTAACGTGGTGATTGAGAAAAAGTTCGGTACTCCACAGATCACAAAGGACGGCGTAACGGTTGCTAAAGAGGTAGAACTCGAGGACCGCTTCGAGAACACAGGCGCACAGCTCGTCAAGAGCGTGGCTTCAAAGACTGGTGATGATGCCGGTGACGGTACGACAACGGCTACCATCCTGACACAGGCCATCGTCAACGAGGGTTTGAAAAATGTCACTGCAGGTGCCAACCCCATGGATCTGAAGCGTGGTATCGACAAGGCTGTAGCAAAGGTCGTAGAGTATATCAAGGCCAATGCGGAGATCGTGGGCGATAACTACGACAAGATCGAGCAGGTGGCTACCGTATCAGCCAACAACGATCCCGAGATCGGTAAGCTCCTGGCGGATGCCATGCGCAAGGTGTCAAAGGACGGCGTCATCACCGTAGAAGACAGCAAGACGCGCGACACATCCATCGGCGTGACTGAAGGCATGCAGTTCGACCGCGGCTATCTCTCCGGCTACTTCGTGACTGACACCGACAAGATGGAGTGTGTAATGGACGATCCTTACATCCTCATCTACGACAAGAAGATCAGTAATCTCAAGGAGTTCCTGCCTATCCTGCAGCCTGCTGCAGAGAGCGGCCGTCCTTTGCTCGTTATCGCTGAGGATGTCGATTCTGAAGCACTCACCACGCTTGTGGTCAACCGTCTGCGTGGCAGCTTGAAGATTTGCGCCGTGAAAGCTCCCGGCTTCGGCGACCGCCGTAAAGCTATGCTCGAGGATATCGCCGTACTGACCGGTGGCGTCGTCATCAGCGAAGAAAAGGGTCTGAAGCTTGAACAGGCTACCTTAGAGATGCTTGGTTCTGCCAAAAAGGTAACCGTGACCAAGGACAACACAACGATTGTCGGTGGCAAAGGTACCAAGGAGAATATCAACGATCGCGTCAACCAAATCAAGAACGAGATTGCCAACACCAAGAGTAGCTACGACAAGGAAAAACTTCAGGAACGTTTAGCCAAGCTCGCAGGCGGCGTAGCCGTACTCTATGTCGGCGCCAACTCCGAGGTGGAGATGAAAGAAAAGAAAGACCGTGTGGACGACGCTCTCTGCGCTACGCGTGCAGCAACGGAGGAGGGTGTTGTCGTCGGTGGAGGCACAACTTACATCCGTGCTCAAGAGGCTCTTGAAGGCCTGAAGGGCGACAATGCCGATGAGCAGACAGGTATTAACATCGTCTGCCGCGCCATCGAGGAGCCTCTGCGCCAGATCGTCACGAATGCCGGCGGTGAGGGTGCCGTGGTTGTCGACAAAGTGCGTCAGGGCAAGGGAGACTTCGGCTACAACGCCCGCGAGGATAAGTATGAAGACCTGCGTAAAGCCGGCGTCATCGATCCTGCCAAAGTGGAGCGTGTGGCTCTGGAGAATGCAGCTTCCATCGCTGGCATGTTCCTCACCACTGAATGCCTCATTGTGGACAAACCCGAGGAGAAGGCTCCCATGGCCGCTCCACAGCCCGGCATGATGTAATCAGCAATTAAGATTGAACCACATAAATTGAAAGAGGTGCAGGTCGAAGAAAGGCCCGCACCTCTTTTTTGCATGCCTTTGCTTGGCGTTTCCATCCGTTTTTTATAACTTTGTTTTCTGTAATCAATAACCGAAAACAATGAAATACCTATTGATCCCCGATATAGAGCCAAGCAGAAAGACACCGGCTTTCTACTTTGCCGTAGAGGAATATGTCGCCACTCATTTCGATGACGACGAATATTTCTTCATCTGGAGCGTGCAGCCTTGTCTGATGGTGGGGCGTAATCAGCTCATCGAGAACGAGATAAATGAGGTCTACTGCCGCGAGCACAGCGTGGGCATCTTCAGGCGCAAGAGCGGCGGCGGATGCGTTTATGCCGACATGGGCTGCTTGCAGTTCTCGTATGTCGTGAACCGGCAGAATGTAGAAGAGACTTTCAAGAAATGTATAGGACTCACCGCATCGGCACTTCGGGCCGCCGGCATCCCAGCAGAGACAACCGGACGCAACGACATCCTCGTGGACGGAAAGAAAGTAGCTGGTGCCGCCTTCTATACCTCACCGGTAAGAAACGTCATGCACAACACCTTATTATATAACGGCGACCTCAATATTCTACAACACTGCATCACCACCGATAAGAAGAAATTCACCTCGAAAGGTGTACCCTCCCTCGGCGCAAAGGTCACCAATGTGAAAGGCTACACCCCGCTGTCGATAGACGAGGTGGCAGAAGTGGCTCGGCGTGAGGTGTGCGGCAACGCTTGCCGCAGGCTCACAGTCACAGACATGGCCCATATCTCAGAGTTGGAAAAGAATTGGCTGTCGGAGGCTTTCATCCGTGGCAAGAACCCACCCTACACACTGGCATGCAAGCACCGTTTCCCCGATGTAGGTGTCGTGGAAGCGTATGTAAGCATTCGAAACTTCAAGATTGAGGACATCCGTTTCGGCGGCGACTTCTTTCCTCTAAGCAGTCTGGAGCCGCTCTGCGAGGCCCTGCATGAGGTGGAGTTCAGCCGTGAGGCCGTGGAAAAAACGCTGGCCGCCATGGATGTGAGCATGCTCATACGCGGCTTGGACAACGCCCAACTCGTGCGCCTACTCTTCGGACGTGAGCCGCATGTGGCTAAACCCGAATGGCTGCGCACCAGTATGCTCACTAACCGGCATTTTGGCGACACGCAGGCAATCATTCACGAGCATCGCCTCCACACCATCTGCGAAAGCGGGCTGTGCCCTAACCGTAACGAGTGTTGGCGCAACGGAACGGCAACCTTCATGATTGGGGGTGACGTGTGCACGCGTTGCTGCCGCTTCTGCAACACAAAGTCGGGACATCCCCTGCCCCTTGATAAGGAAGAACCATTAAAAGTAGCCCAATCTATTCAGAAGATGCACTTGCGCTACGCCGTCATCACCTCCGTAGACCGTGACGATCTACCCGACTACGGTGCACGCCACTGGGCTGAGACCGTGAGAGAGTGCCGCCGCCTCAATCCCGAAACAGGGTTGGAGCTGCTCATTCCCGACTTCCGCGGCCACATGGATCTCATAGAGCAGATACTTGACACAGAGCCCGATGTGGTGGGCCACAACATGGAAACCGTGCGAAGACTTACGCCCTCCGTGCGCTCGGTGGCCACCTATGACGGCAGCCTCGACGTGCTGCGCATTATAGCTAAAGCTGGAATAAAGTGCAAGACCGGCATGATGTTGGGATTGGGTGAGACCCGCAAGGAAGTGTTAGAAGCCATGGACGACATTCTTGCCACAGGCTGTAGCATCCTCACACTGGGCCAGTATCTGCAACCCACGGCAAGGCATCTGCCTGTAAAAGCATACATCACACCACAGGAGTTTGAAGAACTGCGAAGCATCGCGCGCAGTAAAGGATTTGCCTTCGTGGAGAGTGCTCCCTTAGTACGTTCCTCCTATCACGCTGAACAGGTAATAAAAGGAAATGACCAACTATCGGCTAAAAAACTCAGCAACTTCTCCTCTTAAAACTTCAAAAATGCTTATCTTTGCCACATGAAAATGAAATTGCACCTCAACTGGCAGAAGATAGCACTCTTTCTGCTCATATGCACAGGACTCATCTTCCTGACACATTCGTTTTGGATGTCGTTGGGTATTATGATGCTGCTCTTTGTCACCGATGCCCTGATCGCCAATTATGAATACCGCCGTAAGACCAAGAAATTCTTCGATGAACTGAGGCAAGAACACGAACAGGATGCAACAACTCACTGAGCTTTACAAACAATGGTCAGGTCATGAGCCCACCAGCATTGAGCGGTTGGCAGGAGCCGGCAGCAACCGCCAGTACTTCCGTCTGACGGGAGCTGATGGGAGCACCGTCATAGGCGTGATCGGCACAAGCCGCGAGGAGGATCACGCTTTCATCACCATCGATCGACAGTTTGTGAAGCAGAAGCTCCCAGTACCGGAAGTGCTTGCCGTGAGCGATAACGAGATGCGGTATTTGCAGACAGACCTGGGCTTCACCTCGCTTTTCGACGCTATCCGCGGTGGGCGCGAGGCCGAAGGGCGCTACAATCTGGCTGAGCAAGAACTGCTGAAGAAGACTATCCGCGCCCTGCCCAATCTACAGATTCGGGGAGCAAGAGGCATGGATTGGAATGCATGCTATCCCCAACCAGAGTTCAATGAGGAGGGTGTGCTGTTCGATCTCAATTATTTCAAATACTGTTTTCTCAAGCCTACAGAGCTCGATTTCAACGAGGTACACCTTGAGGCGAACTTCCGTCGTATGGCGAAAGATCTGACCTCGGAGCCCGCAGAAAGCTTCCTCTACCGCGACTTCCAAGCCCGGAACGTCATGCTTGACAAAGACGGCAATCCCTATTTCATTGACTTTCAAGGCGGGAGGAAAGGACCCTATTATTATGATTTGGCCTCGTTCTTATGGCAAGCCTCAGCCAAATATCCTTTTAAGCTGCGCCGTAACCTGATTGCCGAGTACTATGAAGCACTCAAGCAGTACACCGAAGTGCCCAGCGTACGCCATTTTGCCGAGCGACTCACGCTCTTTGTACTCTTCCGCACGATGCAAGTCTTAGGTGCTTACGGCTTCCGTGGCTATTTCGAGCACAAGCAACACTTTATTGACAGCATTCCCCCCGCCATGGACAACTTGCGTGATCTGCTTGCCTTACGTGAAGAAGTACTGCCCTACCCCTATCTGCGCGACGTACTGACCAGACTGACTCAGCTCCCACAATTTGCCCACAAGAAGCCGGAGGTACAACCGCGTAAAGACGGTTTCAAAACCTCTGAGAGCAACATCTACCCACAACATCCACAGGACGGGCTGCCCACTTTCTCCAAGTATGACGGCAAAGGACCATTGGTGGTGGATGTCTACAGCTTCTCTTTTAGGAAAGGAATTCCAGAAGACAACACGGGCAATGGGGGTGGCTATGTCTTCGACTGCCGTTCCACCCACAACCCCGGGCGATATGAGCCGTACAAGAAACTCACCGGTCTCGACGAGCCCGTCATCCGCTTTCTTGAAGACGACGGAGAGATCTTGGAGTTTCTCGAGCACGTTTATGCCCTCGCCGACAAGCATGTGGCCCGCTACATCCAGCGCGGCTTCACTCATCTGATGTTCAGCTTCGGATGCACAGGAGGGCAGCATCGCTCCGTCTACAGTGCACAGCACCTGGCCGAGCACATCCACGAGAAGTTCAGCATCGAGGTGAGAGTGACGCACCGAGAGCAAAACATCCAACAGATCTTGCCGGCAAGGAAGAAATAAAACACATTGTGCATCACAATGAAACAAGCAATGATTTTCGCCGCAGGCCTTGGCACCCGCCTCAAGCCTCTTACTGATACCATGCCCAAGGCCATGGTACCGGTAGGAGGCAAGCCGCTTATAGAAAGGGTCATCAACAAGCTCCAGAATGCAGGTTTTGATCATCTCGTTGTCAATGTGCATCATTTCCCGGAGCAGATTATCGACTTTCTGAAAGCCAACGACAACTTCGGGCTTGACATCCAAGTCAGCAATGAGACCGACCGACTGCTTGACACCGGCGGCGGCCTGCGCAAAGCCGCGCACCTTTTCCACTCCAACATACCCATCCTCATCCACAACGTCGACATCCTGAGCAACGTCGACCTGCACCGTTTCTATACGCTCGACCCAAAAGTTATGTGCGCTGAATGCGGCATCCCTCATCAAATGGCCGGCGCGCAACTGTTGGTGAGCTGGCGCAAGACCAAGCGATACCTCGTCTTCAACGGCAATATGATGCTCGTAGGATGGGTCAATATCGAGACGGGCGAAGTGCGATCACCGTGGGAGGATGTCAAAGCCGCCTTGGAGAAAGAGCATTATCCACTCATAGCTACGGATGAACCGCTGCAAATAGCAGGCTTGAGGCTTTATGCCTTCAGCGGTATTCATCTGTTCTATCCACGTTTATTTACCTACATGGTCGGCGCTCCCGACAAGTTTCCCATCATGGATTTCTATCTCGCCATCTGCCGCCGCGTGCCTATCAAAGGCTATTTCAAGCCTGACCTCAAGCTTATGGACGTGGGCAAACTCAACACGCTGCATGAGGCAGAGAACTTTCTTGAGGAGTTAGGAAATAATAAATAGAAGCCCAAGCCAATTAAAGTCCATCCAACATTATTCATATATGCAACAGAAAATCATTATCCTCGATTTCGGTTCGCAGACCACACAGCTCATCGGACGGCGTGTACGCGAGTTGGACACCTTCTGTGAGATTCTGCCTTACAACAAGTTCCCAAAAGACGATCCCTCGGTCATCGGAGTCATCCTCAGCGGCAGCCCTTACTCTGTCCACGATAAGCAAGCCTTTAAGGTAGACCTCGCCGAGATCATCGGGCATTACCCTGTGCTTGGTATCTGTTACGGTGCCCAGTTCATCAGCTATACGCTCGGAGGCAGTGTCGAACAGACAGGCACACGCGAATATGGCCGTGCCAACTTAGAGACCATCGACACACAGTCGCCCATCTTCCACGGTTTTGAGAAAGGCTCGCAGGTGTGGATGAGCCATGGCGACACCATCACTCACATCCCTGAGAGTTATCATGTCATCGGGTCAACGGCCGACGTGAAATACGCCGCTTTTGCCAACGATCGCGACCGCGTATGGTGCGTGCAGTTCCATCCCGAGGTCTATCACACGCTGCAAGGCAGGCAACTGCTCAAAAACTTTGTCGTCGATATTTGCGGCAGCCGTCAGGAGTGGAGCCCCGCCTCGTTTGTGAAAAGCACCGTCAGGGAGCTACGCGAGCAGGTAGGCAACGGCCGCGTCATCCTTGGGCTCTCAGGCGGCGTCGATTCCTCCGTCTGCGCCACGCTGCTCCACCGCGCCATCGGTAAGAACCTCACGTGTATCTTCGTCGACCACGGTATGCTGCGCAAAAACGAGTTCAACAAGGTAATGGAAGCTTACAATGGGCTTGGACTTAACGTTATCGGCGTGGATGCCAGCGAGAAGTTCTTCAAAGACTTAGAGGGCGTCTCCGACCCCGAACAAAAGCGCAAGATCATCGGTCGCGACTTTGTAGAGGTGTTCAACGCGGAAGCCAAGAAGATCACCGATGCCAAATGGTTAGCCCAGGGCACCATCTATCCCGACCGCATCGAGAGCCTCAGCATCACGGGCATGACCATCAAGAGCCACCACAATGTCGGCGGACTGCCCAAAGAGATGAAGCTGCAGCTCTGCGAGCCGCTGAAATGGCTCTTCAAAGACGAAGTGCGCCGCGTAGGCTATGAGCTGAAAATGCCTGAGCGACTCATCAAGCGCCACCCCTTCCCTGGTCCGGGCCTCGCCGTACGCATCCTCGGAGACATCACCCGCGAAAAGGTACGCATCCTGCAGGACGCCGATGACATATACATAGAGAAGATGCACGACTACACCATGCCCGATGGCATCTCACTCTACGACCATGTCTGGCAGGCCGGTACCGTGCTGCTCTCCACCATCCGCTCAGTGGGAGTGATGGGCGATGAGCGCACCTACGAGCACCCCGTGGCACTGCGTGCCGTCACTTCGATGGATGCCATGACAGCCGACTGGGCACATCTGCCCTACGACTTCCTGGCCGATGTCTCCAACGAGATCATCCGCAAAGTCAAGGGAGTGAACCGCGTATGCTACGACATCTCCTCAAAACCGCCATCGACCATCGAATGGGAGTAAGCCATGAACAAAGTCTTCACTTCCTTCGACAGCGACAATGCCGCCCGACGCGATGAGCTGATCCGCACCATTGAGCACAGCATAGAGAAGCTCACTCTCGGCGAACTGGAATCGCTCTATTACGATCTGGTATCAAAAGACTATATCCGCAAATAATCCCTTTCAAAAATAGGGAAAGACAAACAAAACTCTGTCTTTCCCTATTTTTCATTATCCACGCAATGCCATTACACCGTTAACGCATTGCCTTTACACTGTTGACGCATTGCCATTACACCGTTGACGCGATGCCTTTACACCGTTGACGCGATGCCTTTACACTGTTGACGCAATGCCTTTACACCGTTGACGCGATGCAGGGACATTATGGGATAGCATTGATGAAACCACTATCCATCATTTATTATTATTTTTCTTTCAGCAGATCGCGTATCTCAGTGAGCAGCACCTCCTCCTTAGAGGGCGCGGATGGAGCAGCAGGAGCTTCCTCTTTCTTGCGCGACAACTTGCCGATGGCCTTGACCAACAGAAAGACACAGAAAGCAATGATGATAAAATCAATCAGCGTCTGGATGAAGTTTCCGTAGTTGATGGTAGCCGCAGTCATCTTCTCCACACCCGGAATATCAACTGCCGGCAGCGTAACCTTAAGATCAGAGAAATTCACGCCACCGATGAGCCAACCGATGGGTGGCATGATGATGTCGTCTACGATACTGCTTACAATTTTCCCGAAAGCACCGCCGATGATCACACCGACAGCCATGTCAACAGCATTGCCTTTCACGGCAAACGCCTTGAAATCCTCTAAAAATTTACTCATAGATATTATATTGATTAATGTAATGCTTACACACCCAATTGCAAAGTAGATATTGCACACACGAACCCACCATCGCCAGCAAAGCACACTTATGGGCAGGTAATCTGTTTTTTTATATTATTTAATACTCATACCAACTGCAAAATTAGAAAATATATTGTATCTTTGCAACCGGAAGAGAAGAAAAGTTCATACGAATATATTTTATAACCCTTTATAAACAATAAGTAAAATGGCAAACGTAAAAGTAGCTATCAATGGTTTCGGTCGTATCGGCCGTCTTGCTTTCCGCCAGATGTTCGCAGCTCCTGGCTATGAAGTCGTTGCTATCAACGACCTGACCAGCCCGAAGATGCTGGCTCAGCTCCTGAAGTATGACACCACACACGGTGGATATCAAGGCATCATCGGTGGCGAGAAGAAGCACACTGTAGAGGCCACAGAGAACTCTATCATCGTCGATGGCAAAGAGATCAAGATCTCTGCCGAGAAGGATGCTGCCAACTGCCCTTGGGCTGCCAACAAGGTGGACGTTGTCCTCGAGTGCACAGGCTTCTACACATCCAAGGAAAAGGCTTCTGCTCACCTGAAGGCCGGTGCCAAGAAAGTTGTCATCTCTGCTCCCGCAGGTAACGACCTGAAGACCATCGTCTTCAACGTTAACAACGATACGCTGACAAAGGACGACCAGATTATCTCCGCCGCTTCCTGCACCACCAACTGCCTTGCTCCTATGGCTAAGGCTCTGAACGACAAGTATCCCATCCAGGCTGGTATCATGCAGACCATCCACGCTTACACAGGCGACCAGATGATTCTCGACGGTCCTCAGCGCAAGGGCAACCTTCGTCGCAGCCGTGCAGGTGCTTGCAACATCACTCCTGCTTCTTCCGGTGCTGCCAAGGCCATCGGTCTCGTTCTTCCTGAGCTGAACGGTAAGCTCATCGGTGCCGCACAACGCGTGCCTGTGCCAGACGGTTCTACCACCCTGCTCTACGCCATCGTTAAGGGTAAGAACGTCACTGTTGAGAGTGTCAACGCTGCCATGAAGGCTGAGGCTAACGAGAGCTTCGGTTACAACGAAGAGGAAATCGTTTCTTCTGATATCCTCGGCATGCGCTTCGGTTCTCTCTTCGACGCTACTCAGACAATGGTTGTCAAGGTAGACGACGATACTTACGAGGTGCAGGTAGTCAGCTGGTACGACAATGAGAACTCTTACACTTCTCAGATGGTCCGTACTATCAAGTTCTTCGCTGAGCTGAAGTAATGCCACTGCTTACACATCTATTAAAAAAAGATATGTGGAGCCGTCCGGTCGTGTACCGGACGGTTTTTTTTAGCATTGTGCCAGCCTGCTTTAAGCCTGTCAGCTTTCCAGCATACAGACTTCTGCTCACTCATCGAATAAACAGATCCTTAAGCAATCGAAAAAAAAACTCCCCCGCCCGTGCAATATTCAGCGACTTATTGCATTCTAATAATAAAGTGAATGAAGAGTCATGCAGGAAATTCTGTATTATGTAGGAACTATGCTAATCAGCATGATATGCGGTTTTATCGCTATACCGCTCATCATCAAGTTCTGCCTGAAAAAGAATCTATACGATTTTCCCAATAGCAGGAAGCTGCATCATAACCCCACGCCAAGGCTTGGTGGCATTTCTTTTGTACCGGTGATGCTGCTCGTTTTCGTCTTTGTGCTGTTCTTGATAGACTCAGGAAGTAATAGGGAAATCCACATCAGTCTATGGTCTGTCTATTTCTGCATTGCACTATTTGTCATTTACTTTACAGGATTTGTTGATGATCTGATTGGGCTCAACGCTACCACCAAGTTCGTCATTGAGACACTTGCCATAATATTAATTCCAGCGTCCAACCTCTACATCAACAATCTTTATGGGCTGTTCGGTATTTACACCATCCCCTACTCGGCAGGTGCGCCTCTCACGGTGCTGGTACTCGTATTTTGCTGCAATGCCATCAACCTTATTGATGGCATTGACGGACTGTCCGGCTCACTTTCCTTCATAGCCCTGACTGGCTACTTGATCTGTTTCCATATCGAACATCTTACTTTTTACTGCGTGATGATTGCCGCATTGGCCGGAGTACTGATCTCTTATCTTTACTTCAATATCTTCGGCAGCGTAGCAAAACAGCATAAGATTTTTATGGGCGATTCTGGCAGTCTCAGCTTAGGGTTCATTCTTGGTTTCCTTGCCGTCAAGCTCTCCATGAACACGCCGCGAATGCCTTATAACCCCAACCGGATGGTGTTGGCATGGACATTGTTGGCCTTACCCTGTCTTGATGTAGTGCGTGTATTTTTCTTTCGTATTCTCCAGGGGCGCTCTCCATTCAGTCCCGACAAGAAGCATATCCACCACAAACTCATTGCATGCGGATTGAGCCAGCATCAGGCCCTCGTCTGCCTCATTGCTCTCCAACTCCTCTTCATAGCCACGAATGTTATCCTGACAGATATGGTTGACCCCACCATCACCTTATTAGTCGACATCTCCATGTACGCTGTGTTCAACACCGTGATCAACCTTGCCACTTCCCACAGAAAGGCTGACGCCGGCAACCCACAGCAAACAGCATGAAACGTGTCGCCGACTTCATATTGGCTCTCTTCAGCCTTGTCTTGTTTTCCCCGCTGATGGCTCTATGCGCCTTTGCCATCCGCAGGGAGGACGGTTTGCCTGTCATCTACCGTCAGGAGCGCATAGGCCGTTATGGGAACCCCTTTCAAATCTATAAATTCCGGACCATGAAGAATGATGCGGAAGATGGTGGCATCCCCCAATTAGTGGAAAGGCCCAACGACCCAAGATTAACAAGGATTGGCGCAATGCTGCGAAAGCACCATCTTGATGAATTGCCACAACTGTGGAATGTATTGAAAGGTGACATGGCGTTTGTCGGGCCGAGACCAGAACGAAGATATTATATAGACAAAATCAGCCAATACGATGCAAGATATTCAGAACTTTACCAGCTGCGTCCCGGAGTGACAAGCTATGCCACATTGAAAAATGGATATGCCGATACGATGGAGAAAATGCTCTGCCGTCTCAATTTCGACCTTCATTATCTGCATCATCATTCCCTGTGGATGGACTGTAAGATTCTTTTTACGACGTTCACCAATATCATATCAGGCAAAGTGTTCTAATAACCGGCCATAAATAACAAATCGATAGAAGAACACTAATTAACAGCTTTCATACCACTATTTTCTACATAGATTCACTTTCAAATTATCACTGAAGTGTTAAAATATGGATAAGGGGTAAATAAAATAGCGGTATTATTTTACATTTAGTGTATATTTGCTTAATTTTGCAAACGAATTGATAGGTAAAATACAAAAACAATAGCAAATGCAAACAAATGGGCTGTACAACAGTTCCTACGAACATGACGCTTGTGGCGTAGGAATGGTAGTGAACATCCATGGTGGTAAAAGTCACCAGCTGGTAGACGATGCCCTCAAGGTCTTAGAGAACCTGCGTCACCGCGGTGCCGAGGGTGCCGATGGCAAGACTGGCGATGGTGCCGGCATCCTGCTGCAAATTCCCCATGAGTTTATTCTTTTACAAGGTATCCCTGTTCCTGAGAAGGGAAAATACGGCACCGGACTCATATTCCTGCCTAAAGATGAGAAGCGGCAGCAGGAGATACTCTCTATTATGATCGAGGAGATAGAGCGCGAGGGACTGCAGTTGATGCACCTGCGCACAGTCCCGACGAATCCCGACTGCCTTGGCGAGGCAGCCGCAGAGTCAGAACCGGCTATCAAGCAAGTATTTATTACGGGGGTGCCCGATGACAAAGTACCCATCTTCGATCGCATGCTTTATCTCATCAGAAAGAGAATCGAGCGCCGCATACAAGACAAGGACTTCTACATTTGCTCACTGTCAAGTAAGAACATTGTATATAAGGGCATGCTGTCAAGTCTGCAGCTTCGCCAATACTACCCCGACCTCACCAACAGTTACTTCACAAGCGGGCTTGCCTTGGTACACAGCCGCTTCTCTACAAACACGTTTCCCACATGGTCGCTGGCACAGCCTTTCCGCTTGTTGGCGCATAATGGTGAAATCAACACCATTCGTGGCAACCGCTCTTGGATGAAAGCACGTGAAGCCGTCCTCTCATCGGAGGCCTTGGGCGACATTCACGACATCTCGCCCATCATCCAACCCAACATGAGCGACTCAGCAAGCTTGGACAATGTGTTCGAATTCTTTGTCATGAATGGCATGTCGCTGCCAAAAGCCCTGAGCATCATGGTGCCGGAGAGTTTCAACGACAAGAATCCCATCTCTGAGGACATCAAGGCATTCTATGAATACCATTCCATCCTCATGGAGCCATGGGACGGTCCTGCAGCCCTACTCTTCTCTGACGGCCGCTTTGCCGGTGGCATGCTCGACCGCAACGGTCTGCGACCAGCGCGATACACCATCACGAAGACTGGCACAATGGTCGTGGCTTCAGAGGTTGGCGTCATGGACTTCGATCCCACTGTAATTGCCGAAAAGGGAAGGCTCCAGCCTGGAAAGATACTGCTGATCGACACTAAAGAAGGCAAAATCTACTACGATGGAGAGATCAAGGACCAGCTGGCACATGAGCATCCTTATCATCAATGGCTCAACACCAACCGCATTCAGTTGGAGAAGATCCACACCGGACGCAAGGTTAGCAACGCCGTAGAGGACCTTGAAGCGAAAGAAATGGGATTCGGATTCGGCGAGGAAGACATCAGCGACACACTGATTCCGATGGCTATCAAAGGACAGGAGCCAACGGCATCAATGGGCAACGACACTCCTTTGGCAGTACTCTCTGACCAGCCGCAAATCTTCTTCAACTATTTCCGCCAACAGTTTGCTCAAGTCACCAACCCGGCCATTGACTCCATTCGTGAGCAGCTCGTCATGAGCTTGGCAGAGTATATTGGACGTGTAGGGACAGGTATTCTCAATCCCAACGAGACCAACTGCAAAATGGTACGCTTGCCTCACCCTATCCTGACAAACAGCCAGCTCGACATTCTACAAAATATCCGCTACAAAGGTTTCAATACACGCAAGCTAAGTATTACTTTCGAGCCTGCCGCTGCAGATGCGGAACATCCGGGTGAAGCGCTGCGTGAAGCCATTGACAAGCTCTGCCACGACGCTGAGCAAAGTGTCGATGATGGGTTTAACTATATCATTCTTTCCGACCGTGACGTCGACAATGACCATGTGGCCATACCGTCACTCCTTGCTGTCAGTGCCGTTCACCATTACCTTATCAATGTAGGAAAACGCGTACAGACTGCTCTGATCGTTGAGAGTGGCGAGATTCGTGAGGTGATGCATGCCGCATTATTACTCGGATACGGAGCTTCTGCCCTCTGTCCATACATGGTCTATGCCATTCTCGACGACCTGGTGAAAAAAGGGAAGATACAAGAAAACTACGCTACCGCTGAAGCCAACTACATCAATGCAGTCAAGAAAGGACTGTTGAAAATTATGGCAAAGATGGGCATTTCTACCATCCGCTCCTATCGTGGCGCCCAGATTTTCGAGGCTATCGGTCTGTCCGAGGGATTACTTCGTACCTATTTCGGCACAGAGACCAGTACCGTCGGCGGAATTGGCCTGGACACTATTGCCCGCGATGCTGAAGCCTACCACAAGCGAGCCATCAAGAAAGAGCACTCCAACGTAGAGTCTCCGCTGCCCAACCTTGGACAATTCCATTGGCGCTACAATGGCATCAAGCATGCATGGAACCCTGAAACCATTGCGACGTTACAATTGGCCACTCGTACCGGCAACTACGAAACCTTCAAAAAGTTTGAGAATCTTGTTGACAACAAACCGGAACCACTCTTCCTCCGCGACTTCCTTGACTGGAAACGTAGCCCTATAGACATTGAGAAAGTAGAGCCGGTGGAAAAGATCGTCAAGCATTTCGTCACTGGTGCCATGTCGTTCGGCGCTCTCTCAGCTGAAGCTCACGAGGCTCTTTGCCTTGCCATGAATGCCTTGGGTACACGCTCCAACACCGGTGAGGGTGGTGAAGACAACTCTCGTTATCATACGGAGGTAGATGGCATCAGCCGTTCTTCAAAGACCAAACAGGTGGCATCAGGACGTTTCGGCGTCACAACAGAATATCTTGTCAACGCAGAAGAAATACAAATTAAGGTCGCACAAGGTGCTAAGCCCGGCGAGGGTGGGCAGCTTCCAGGCTTCAAAGTCAACGAAATCATCGCCAAGACCCGCAACTCTATTCCTGGAATCTCACTCATCTCGCCTCCGCCTCATCATGACATCTATTCTATTGAAGATCTGAAACAGCTCATCTTCGATCTGAAGAACGTAAACCCCAAGGCTGCCATCAGCGTCAAGCTCGTCGCTGAAAGCGGCGTGGGCACCATTGCAGCCGGCGTTGTCAAGGCGAAAGCCGACCTTGTTGTCATCTCCGGTGCTGAAGGTGGTACGGGGGCCAGTCCTGCTTCATCCATGCGCTTCGCCGGAATATCACCTGAGATTGGCGTGGCCGAGACACAACAGACGCTTGTTAAGAATGGCCTGCGATCGCTTACACGGCTACAAGTTGATGGACAGATGAAGTCAGCACGTGATGTCATTATCATGGCACTGCTTGGCGCTGAGGAGTTTGGATTCGGCACGGCACCTCTTATTACCCTCGGTTGCGTTATGATGCGCAAATGCTCCTCCAACACTTGCCCCATGGGCGTGGCAACACAAGACGAGCGATTGCGCAAGCATTTCCGCGGAGACTACCATTACGTCATCAACTACTTCACCTTTCTGGCACAGCATGTCCGCGAGTACCTTGCCGAAATGGGATTCACTACTCTCAATGATATAGTAGGCCATACCGAGCTGCTCATTAAACGTGACACCTCGAAGATTTGGGCACCCGTCCTTCCACAAGTAAAAGCAAAATGGGATAGCCTTGACTTCACGTGCATGGAGAGAAAAGAGACGGGAGATACAAGCCTTTACTGCACAAAGACTCAAGATCATGAGCTCACCAACCTCCTTGACCAACAGATCATTGCCGGTGCACAAAAGTCTATTCAAGATAAGGAAGAAGTAAACCTTGACTTTGCTATCCACAACACTAATCGGGCCGTAGGAGCCATGCTCTCAGGTATCGTCGCCGAGAAGTATGGTAAAGAAGGTCTGCCCGGAGACACCATCAATGTACGCTTCAAAGGGTCTGCCGGACAGAGTTTCGGTGCATTCCTCATCCGCGGTGTCAACTTTAAGTTAGAAGGCGAGACCAATGACTATTTTGCCAAAGGTCTCTCCGGCGGCCGTATCAGCATTCTGCCGCCCATCCGCTCTAACTTCAATGCTGAAGACAATATCATCGCTGGAAACACCGGCCTCTACGGTGCCACCACCGGCGAACTTTATGTCAACGGCAAAGTTGGCGAGCGTTTTGCTGTCAGAAACTCCGGCGCCATTGCCGTTGTGGAAGGTGCGGGCGACCACTGCTGTGAATACATGACGGGCGGACGTGTCGTTGTCTTAGGAAAGACGGGACGGAATTTCGCAGCCGGCATGTCGGGAGGTGTCGCTTACGTTTGGGACAAAGATCACAATTTCGACTACTATTGCAATATGGGCATGGTGGAGATCAACCTCGTGGAGGAGACCACCTACCGCAAAGAGCTCCATGAACTTATCCGTCAGCACTACCTCTATACAGGCTCCAAGCTCGCGCGCACCATGCTCGACGACTGGAATCGCTACATTGAGGACTTCATTCAAGTGGTGCCCATCGAATATAAGCGAGTATTGCAGGAAGAGCAGGTTAAGAAGCTCCAACAGAAGATTTCTGACATACAGCGGGACTACTAAGAACAGGATACAAGGCAATTGTCAACTGCTTTATTTAGCTTGCCTTTCAACCAATACAGTTAGTCCTGACAACAAAACTTACAAGATTATAACAACAAATAAAAGTAAATAAGGTTAAAAGTCATCGTCGTAAGTCTTTTACTTTTTTACCTTTTTACCTTTTCACTTTAATAAAATGGGAAATCCAAGAGGTTTTTTGGAGGTAGACCGCAAAGAAGCCGGCTACCGTCCTATACATGATAGAATACACGATTTCGGAGAGGTGGAGCAAACACTTAACTCCCGCGACCGGCAGCTGCAGGCCAGCCGTTGCATGGACTGCGGCGTCCCCTTCTGCCACTGGGCATGCCCTCTGCACAATAAGATGCCGGAATGGAATGACGCCTTATATAAAGGAGACTGGAAACTTGCCTATGAACTTCTCTCTGAGACCAACGACTTCCCCGAGTTTACAGGTCGTGTGTGTCCGGCACTCTGCGAGAAGGCTTGTGTCCTCAACCTGATGGAGCATGAACCAACTACGATTCGTGAGAATGAAGCCGCCATCATTGAGCACGCTTACAACGAGGATTTCGTCCGTCCACATATCCCTACACGCAATGGGAAAAAAGTTGCGGTGGTAGGAGCTGGCCCTGCCGGACTGAGCGTCGCTACACAACTCAATCAGAAAGGCTACGAAATCACCGTAATGGATGCTCGTGAAGATGCCGGTGGCCTGCTCCGCTTCGGCATCCCCAACTTTAAGCTTAATAAAGCTATCATTGACCGGAAGATAGGCATTCTCCAGCAAGAAGGTATCAAATTTGAATTTGGCGTGATGCTCGTACCTATCAATCCCACAGAACCGCTGTGTATTCAGAACGACAATACGCTTGAAAACACAAAGAAGACAACCATCGAACAACTGTCCAAGCAGTTCGACGCCGTGATCATCTGCACGGGTACACCACAGGCGCGTGACCTCAAAATCCCCGGGCGTGAACTGAAGGGCGTACATTTCGCCTTAGAGATGCTCTCACAACAAAACCGCGTGCTCATGGGCGAGGAGTTCACCAAAGATCAGCTTGTCAATGCCAAAGGAAAAGACGTGCTCGTCATTGGCGGTGGCGATACAGGGTCCGACTGCATCGGCACAGCACACCGTCAAGGTCCAAAGAGCGTCACGCAGATAGAAATCATGCCTAAGCCCGTGGATGGCCCCGACGATCCGAAGAATCCGTGGCCTAACTGGCCGCGTACTCTCAAGACCAGCTTTGCCCACGAGGAAGGATGCATCCGCAGATGGAACATCAACTCTTTGGAGTTTCTCGGAAAGAACGGCAAAGTGACCGGCGTAAAGGTACAGGAAATCGCATGGGAGCCCAATCCCAATGGTGGCCGGCCTCTCATGAAACCCGCTAAAGCACCTGAGATCATCAAGGCCGACCTGGTATTGCTGGCTATGGGATTTCTCAGGCCGCAACCCATGGAATATCCACAAAACGTATTTGTGGCAGGCGATGCCGCTAACGGCGCAAGCTTAGTGGTGCGCGCCTTAGCAAGCGGAAGACAAGTGGCTGCCACAGTGGATAATTACTTGAGAAAGTAACGGACCTATCAATTTATATTCTGGCAGCGATAGGGTGCCCAACGGGTGCCCTATCTTCTTATATACCTAATATAAATCAAGAATTTAGCAAAATAGATTGTTTTTTTTCTCAAAAAGTGACAACTGTTAGAAAAAAAACGGTTAACTTTGCCGAAGAATTTGAACATTATATTATTAACACTATGAAGAAAACTCTTTTAGCAGTTGCTTTCGTCGCCTTAGGCATTGGTAGTGCCAATGCTCAGAGCGGCTTAGAGAAAGCTACATTCACAGACAATTGGTACCTCGGTGCCAAGATTGGCGCTTCAACGCCTCTGACTTTTAATCACACATTCCCTCTTAACCCCAACTTCGGACTGAAGTTAGGTAAGAACTTCTCTCCTGTCTTTGGTGCGAACTTTGAAGGCCTCGTTAACTTCGGTCAAAACAGTATCGTGGCTCAGATACATGACAAGAAGATGGTTCTTGACTCAAAGACTTTCGTCAAGACGTTCAATCTCGGACTCAATGGTACCATCAACTGGACAAACCTCTTCCTCGGCTATAATGAGGACAAGGTGTTCGAGTTAGGTTCTGAGCTGGGTCTCGGATGGACGCGGTACTTTGGCGATAAGAACAACATCAACGCAAAAGGTAACCTCGGCGATGATGATGATCTCTCTGCAAAGACATCCATGACTTTCACATGGAATCTCGGTGGCGCCAGCAAGCCTTGGCAGGTATACATTGAGCCTGCTGTTTACTGGAATCTGACCCACGGTCCTCTCGATGCAGTTCAGATGGACAAGCGTACTGCTCAGCTGGCATTGCAGGCTGGTGTCAATTACAAGTTCAAGACCTCTAATGGTACTCACAACTTCAAGAAGATCGACCTTACTCCGCTGAACGACGAGATCAATGACCTCCGCGCTCAATTGGCACGGAAGCCAAAGGAGGTGATCAAGGAAGTTGTCAAGGAGGTTCCTGTAGAGAAGACAACCACAGAGACTCATACTGTCCGCATCGACAACCTCTTCTTCGTTACCTTCCAGCAGGGTAAGTCTACACTGGTGTCCAGCATGAAGAAGGCTCTGAACAATATCAAGAGCGGCAGCCATGTTGAGATTGTAGGAACCGCTTCTCCAGAAGGTCCTAAGGCTCTCAACGACCGCCTGTCTCAGGCTCGTGCCGATGTTGTTGCCAATTATCTGAAGTCACGCGGTGTCATCGTTGACAGCGCTACGGGGCAGGGTGTACAGGGTGTTACCTCTAACCGTTTGGCCGTAGTTTACATCAGGTAAAACAGCAAGACTAATACTATATAAAAAGGTGTGCCAGAATTCTGGCACACCTTTTTTCGTGCCTCATAAGAATAAGCACTCAAGAAAGCGAGAATGAGCGAATATATTTGTGCATAAAGTTCCTTTTTTATAAAACAAACAATTAATGAGATAATCTATGTAACATTTTCTTTGTAACTTTGCAAGTACAAAATACACTTAAAACACAGATAGCGTTATGCTTACATTAAAACTCATCACTGAGGAGACCGAACGCGTAGTGAAGGGATTGGAGAAAAAGCACTTTCCCAATGCTCGTGAGGCCGTAGAAAAAGTACTCGAGTACGACAAGATACGTCGCGAGGCACAGCAGAAGCTTGACTCCAACAAGCAACAGCAGAACCAGCTCTCCAAGCAGATCGGCGGACTGATGAAGGAAGGAAAGCGCGACGAAGCCGAGAAAATCAAGACGCAAGTGGCTGACCTCAAGGCCGACGACAAAGCCCTGCAAGAGCTTTATGACAAAGCTCAGGACGACATGACCCATGAGTTGCTTGACATTCCCAATATCCCTAACGATGAAGTGCCTGAGGGAAAGGATGCTTCCAGCAATGTAGTCATCAAGGAGGGCGGCGTAAAGCCCGACCTACCCGAAGGCGCACTCTGCCACTGGGACCTGTTGAAGAAGTTCCATCTCGTCGACTTCGACCTCGGTGTAAAGATCACCGGTGCGGGATTCCCCGTTTACATCGGCAAAATGGCACGCTTCCAACGCGCGCTCGAAGCTTTCTTCCTCGACGAGGCTCGCAAGGCCGGCTATGTTGAGATCCAACCCCCCTATATGGTTAACGAAGCTTCCGGATATGGCACAGGCCAGCTCCCTGACAAGGAAGGACAGATGTATCACGCCAACCTCGACAACCTCTTCCTCATCCCGACAGCTGAGGTTCCGGTGACCAATCTCTTCCGCGACGAAATCCTCGACGAGAAAGATCTGCCCATCAAGCGATGCGCTTACTCTGCCTGCTTCCGCCGCGAAGCCGGCTCTTACGGTAAGGATGTGCGCGGGCTCAACCGTCTCCACCAGTTCGACAAAGTGGAAATCGTGCGTATCGATACCCCTGAGCATTCCTACCAGTCGTGGCATGAGATGCTCGACCATGTGGAAGGCCTCCTCAAGAAATTAGAGCTCCCTTACCATCTTCTGCTTCTCTGCGGAGGCGACATGAGCTTCACCTCAAGCATCTGCGTCGATTTCGAGACCTGGTCGGCCGCACAGAAACGCTGGCTCGAAGTAAGTTCAACCAGCAACTTCGAGAGTTATCAAGCCAACCGCCTGCACTGCCGCTTCCGCCGTACCGACAACAAGAAGATTGAGCTCTGCCACACTCTCAACGGGTCGGCACTCGCGCTGCCCCGTATCGTTGCCACCATCCTGGAGAACAACCAGACTCCTGAGGGCATCCGTGTGCCGAAAGTACTCGTGCCCTACTGCGGATTCGAGATGCTCGACGACAAGATGGACTAACCCCTCACTAAGAGATCTTTATCAGCTTCTTGGGGGTGCCAATATCGCTAAGGCCGGACTTCGAAAAGAATGTCACGGCCTTTTTTGTGTGAAAAGACTTTGCATCATACCAGAAAACAGACAGCCCGCGTGAGGAAAACGGCATGAAGCAATGTGGAAAAAATGAAGAAGTTATTGGAAAATATTGTATTGTGACCTAAAAAGGTGTATTTTTACACCCTTCTCTCCAAATAAAACCGTAAATTTGCCAATGTTTTTGGAAAACCAGCAACTAACAATAACGTAAAACAATACCAAGATTATGAAAAGAAACACTATCTGGTCATTGATCCTCACTACCGCTCTGTCGCTGACGGCCAACGCCCAGACGCGCGAGCTCACCGTGGAGGCCGGCAAACCAGGCGCTCCCATCCAGCCAACCATGTACGGCATCTTCTTCGAGGACATCAACTTCGGTGCCGACGGTGGGCTCTACGCTGAGATGGTGCAAAACCGAAGCTTCGAGTTTCCACAACATCTCATGGGATGGAACACCTTCGGAAAAGTGGCGGTCAACGACTATGAACCGGCTTTCAAACGCAACCCGCACTATGTCACCATCACCCCCAGCGGCCACCGAGAGAAACAGAGCGGACTAGAGAACCGCGGATTCTTCGGAATGGGATTCAAGAAAGGCATGAAGTATGACTTCACCGTCTACGCGCGCCTCAACAATTTGCAAGGCAAGCAGGCTAAGCTGAGGGTAGAGCTCGTCGATGACAACGACGTGCCCATGGACAAGCAGACTCTCACTGTAGCCGACAACAAATGGCACAAATACACCGCCACGCTGACTGCACGCCAGACGCTACAGAAGGGCCTGATGCGCATCTTCCTCGAAGGTGGCGAACCTGTTGACCTCGACTTTGTGTCACTTTTCCCTGAGGATAACTGGCACGGACTACGCGCCGACCTTGTGAAAGACCTCGAGGACTTGCATCCAGGCATCTTCCGCTTCCCAGGCGGGTGTATCGTTGAAGGCACTGATCTCGCCACCAGATACGAGTGGAAGAACTCCGTCGGATGCCCGGAAGACAGGCCTCTCAACGAGAACCGATGGAACTATACCTTCGCGCACCGCCTCTTCCCGAACTATTATCAGAGCTACGGCCTCGGATTCTACGAGTATTTCTTACTCTCCGAAAAAATCGGCGCTGAGCCTTTGCCCGTGCTATCCGTGGGATTGGCCTGCCAATACCAAAACGATGACAACGATATCAATGCCCATGTGGCCGTGAAGGACCTGCAACCGTATATCGACGATGCTCTCGACCTCATCGAATTCGCCAACGGCTCCGTCAACACTAAGTGGGGAAAGCTTCGGGCTGACATGGGGCATCCCAAGCCGTTCAACTTCAAGCAGATAGGCATCGGTAATGAACAGTGGGGACCGCTCTATCCCGAACGCCTCGCTGAATTCATCAAACAGATACGCGCCAAGTATCCAGACATCAAGATCTGCGGCTCAGCCGGCCCCCTGGCTGAGGGCGACAACTTTGATTATGGATGGAAAGAGATGCGCCGGCTCAATGTCGACCTCGTAGATGAACACTATTACAAATCGCCTGAATGGTTCCTGAAAAATGCCGGTCGCTACGACAACTACTCGCGAAAGGGGCCTAAAGTTTTCGCCGGAGAATATGCCGCCCACGTCAACAAGAGGGGCGATCAGCCCACCACCGCCATGAACGACTTCGAGGCAGCTCTCGCTGAGGCATGCTTCATGACCGGACTGGAGCGCAACGCCGATGTCGTCTATCAGGCCACCTATGCTCCACTCTTCGCGCACGTTGAGGGATGGCAGTGGAGACCCGACCTCATCTGGTTTGACAATCTGCGCTCGGTGCGCACGCCCAACTGGTATGTACAGATGCTATATGGCACCAACAAGGGCACCAACATGCTGAAACTGACGGAGAACAGCACCCCCGTAGAGGGCAAAAACGGCCTTTATGCCAGTGCTGTACTTGATAAAGTCAAGCGGCAGTACATTGTCAAGGTGGGCAATAGTCTCGACCGACAACAGACCGTCAGCATCCAGCTGAAAGGTTTGAAAAAACTCACAACTGCCCGGCAGACACTGCTCACGGCCAAGCTGACCGACAACAACAGTCTCGATCACCCTGATAACGTAAAACCTGTCACACAGGACGTTACAGCAAACGGCAACAGTCTCTCTGTCATGCTGCCCGCCAAGAGCTTCAGTGTGTTTATTGTAGAATAAGTCTGCACGCTACAGACGCACCGCCATTACGCCGTAAACGCATTGCCATTACACCGTAGACGCATTGCCATTACGCCGTAGACGCATCGCCATTACGCCGTAGACGCATCGCGTTTACGGCGTAATCGCGTTTAGAGTAAACAGAAAACACTGGCTGGAAAAAAACAAAGGAAATATTATTCTTTCTGAAAGAAATGTATTAACTTTGATAGACCATTAACCAAAACCAAAGGCCATGGAAGTGAGAGAAGTCTTTGCCATGCGGAAGGAAGGTCACTATGAGGAGGCCTACCGTGCCATCATGCAACTCTACGCAATACATCGTGGGCCGCACACCAACCTGTGCATGTTCTGGTGTACTAACGACTTGTTCAAGCTGCGCGCCAAAGAGAAGCGTACCGCAGAAGCACGACGACTGCTGCTGCAGCTGGTCAGGCTCTACCCCCAGACCCCGGACCGCATCGGTCAGGGCAACAGAGCCATCATCAACGCGGCACTCGCCATGGACCGACTCGTGGACGACTTCAACCTGATCTACTTCATGCCCTGGTTCAATCGCATGACCGACGCCGACTGGCAACCTTATATGGCCGGAGGCCATAAGGTGCCGTCGCTCGGACAGCAAGTAGTAAACCACTTGCTGAAAGACCTGCCCAAACGAGACGCGGCCTATATTGACCAGATAGCCGACCTCTTCAGAAAAGCCTTCGAAAAGGCGCCTTACTACAAGGGAAACCTCAGACACCTGGCACAGATGCACAGCTTAGTGGGCCACACCGATAAGGCTGTCGATGCTTATAAGCTGCTTCTCAAACGGCATCACGACAGCTATCTATATACTGAGCTTGCCAAACTGCTCACCGATAACACGCAGAAGATAGCCCTTTACTGCCAGGCCATCGTGCATCAGTGGCGGGAAGAGTACACCGCCAAATATCATCTTGAGCTGGCATGGCTCATGCACGCCACCCTACCCCGCCGCGCAGCCTTTGAGTTGGCACGTTACATGGATATCAAGCAACGATACAACCAGCGTGTCGTACCGTCTGCGCTCCGCCTGCAAACAATACTCAAGGAGGTCACACCCGTCTCTTCCAGTGAGGAGCAGACACTCTATGAGCGGTCAGAGAAAGCTGTGGAAAGAATACTCGCATGAACTCCTTCTTACGCGTTAAAAATCACTTTTGAGTTGTTCTCCACGCTTTTATTCCCTGCTGCTGCATGATTCCCTTTTCCCACTCTGCTTCCCGCCAACCCTTGTAAAGATGATAGCAAAAGAGAGATGCAGAATGGTGCAAACCTATCAAAAATGTAAGCCTAAATTAATAACAGTTGTGATAATGTATTAAACAATGTTATTTATTTAAGGATTATTGCTAAAATATTTGGACATATAAGAATAATCATATTATCTTTGCAGTGTACTATTAATGTGGTACACTAATATAGATAATAATCATTATAAACAAAGACAATATGATTGAAGTAAGAGACCTCTGTTTTCACTACCAGGGCAGCAAGCACCAAGTGTTCAATCACTTCGACTTGCAACTGGAGGCAGGCAACGTCTACGGCCTGTTAGGCAAGAATGGCACCGGTAAGTCGACACTGCTCTATCTCATCAGCGGCCTGCTCCGTCCCGACACAGGCACCGTCAACATGGATGGCATAGAGAGCCGCCTACGTAAACCCGAAATGCTACGGCAGCTATTCATCGTTCCCGAGGAGTATGCCATGCCCGATATGAGCTTCGACACTTTCTCTGCCATGATGCGCACCTTCTACCCCACCTTCAGCGACGAACTGCTGTCAAAATGTCTTTCCGACTTCGAGATGCCCGTAAGGCCCAATCTCAAGGAGCTGTCAATGGGTCAGAAGAAGAAAGTATACATGAGCTTTGCCATTGCCACGGGCACCCGTCTGCTGATGATGGACGAGCCGACCAACGGGCTCGACATCCCCTCGAAGGTACTCTTCCGCAAGGTTATCGCCAACTACATGGCCGAAGACCGCACGCTCATCATCTCCACCCACCAGGTTCACGACATCGAGAGCCTGCTCGACCACGTCGTCATCATTGATCAGAGCCGTGTGCTGCTCAACAGCTCCATCGCCGATGTGTCGAAACGTTACGCCTTCCGTTATCTCACCCCTGCCGAAACTGACAGTCGGGTCATCTACGCTGAGCCGACCCTGCAAGGCAACGCTGCCATCGTGGAAAGGCAGGAAGACGAGGAGGAGACTCAAGTGAACCTTGAACTGCTCTTCAATGCCGTCATCAGCGGGAAATGTTTGTCATAGGAAAGAACAGCCTCAACTTAACCATCACAGAAAAACAACATCATCATGAATATAAAGAGATTCTTCCATGTGCTCCTCTGGCAATTAGCCATCAGCAGGCGTCAGCTCATCACCTTCGCACTGGTCTTCTTCGGAATCATCGTCATCCCGCAGATCTTTGGACTGATACTCAATAGGAACGCCAACACCACCGATCAGACTGCCCCCATCGTTACCATCGGTCTCTGCGCTTATCTGTTATTGGGCGGTGCCACCTTCTTCACTCATCTCAAGTCGCGCCAGGAGCGCATCAATGAGTTCATGTTGCCGGCATCCAACCAGGAGAAGTTCATCGCGCGTTACCTCATTCACTTCATTATCATCCCGCTGGTGGCCATTCCCAGTTTCCTTGCGGGCGACCTCGTACAGCATCTGCTCACGCTCACCTTCGGATTAGGGCAGGAGCAATGGGCCACCAGTTCTGCAGTCCAGATGATCAAAGGCATGATCAGCGGAAGCGCCTGGACTGACACGCATACCGTCTACACTGCGATATTTGTGTTTTGCCTCATCTCTTTACATGCCTCCTTTATTTTCCTGGGGAGCATTTTCCACAAGCAGCCAGCAGTCATGGCAGTACTTTCGTGGATAGTCATCAGCATGCTGATTCTCATGACTACGGCATTGGCAGCAGGCCTTGTGGATTTAACCCAAAGCGGCTATGTCATTATTCTCTACGACAATTGGTTTAACGCCGCATTAATCCTACTCAATATTTTATTCATAGCATTCTGCTTCTGGTTTGCCTATCGCAAATACACCCGTCTGCAGGTCATCAACAACAAATGGCTCAACAAATAATCACCCTTAAAAACAACACATAGCATCATGAAAAAGACAACAATCCTTCTCCTTGTATTCATCGCCACCCTTTCCCTTTCTGCTTGCCGTATCGAGAAAATCAACAACAACAAAGAACCGGAAAAGACGTGGAAGCTCGATCTCCGCAATTTCTCCGCCATCCGCAACAGTACTGGTTGCGACATACATTTCACACAGTCGGACACCTTCAAAGTCACGCTCAAAGCCACACAGCAGTGGCGAGACACCCACAATATCAGCGTGGAGGACGGCAATGTCCTGTCTATCTACGAATTATCTCAAAGGAAAAAGAAAGGCATAACCATTTTACGTATCAACAATGAATATGGTGCCGAGCTGTGGATCAGCGCACCAAGCCTGACCAATGTGGAGACTTACGGTAGCGGTGACTTCACAACCGACAGGGATATCAACGGCGAAAGTCTCAATATTAGCACAGCAGGCAGCGGCGACACCAGCCTGAAAGGTGTGTCACTCAGCAAGAATTTCACCTACAGATTGTCAGGAAGTGGCGATCTCATCACCGGTACTATCCAAGCCAACAAAGTAGACTATAGCATCGCCGGCAGCGGAGATATCAATAGCAAGCTCAACCATGTGAACGACACACGGCTGGCCATAGCCGGGTCCGGCGACGCCGACCTCACCTTCAGCGGTTGCGAACATGCCACTGTGAGCATTTCAGGCAGTGGCGATATCAAACTTTCGGGACAGCTGAAGACCCTCGACAAACAAGTTTCAGGCAGTGGAGACATCTATACCTCTAAGCTGCAATTAGGCAAATAAATCATTCGGCTTATGGCATTCAGCAACAACAAAGCCATCTATCTGCAGATAGCCGACCGCCTGAGCGACGAGATCCTCGCCGGAGCCTACAAGGCTTTTGACCGTGTCCCCAGCATGCGCGAATATGCTGCAAGGCTTGGAGTCAACGCCAATACAGCGGTCAAGGCCTACGACCAGCTCGCACAGGAAGGCGTCATCTTCAATAAGCGCGGCCTCGGCTATTTCGTAGCGGAAGATGCACAGCAATATATCAAGGCGACAAGGCGCAGCACCTTTCTCAAAACCGTACTGCCCGAAGTGGTCAGACAGATGAAACTGCTCGACATTACGATGGACGACATCAGTAAAGCTTATGCTTCCATCCAGTCTTGACAATGCAGAGGCGGCTCCTAACGGCCGCCCGCATCCAGCAAACGTGATTCCCACAACACTCTAATAAGACAAAAATAACAATGAAAACAGTCAGAAAAATTCTGCTTCCTCTCAGCATACTGGCGCTCTGCCCGTTGATTTCCATGGCACAGGACATCAAGGACACCCTCAATCTGCAAGGCGTAGAGGTCGTGGCACAGAAGCCAGTGGTGAAGATGACCACCGACAAGATGACCTACAACGTGCAGCAAGACCCCGACTCGAAGACGATGACGCTCCTCGACATGCTGCGCAAGGTACCCATGGTCACCGTAGACGGACAGGACAACGTCAGCGTGAAAGGGTCCTCCAACTTCAAAGTCTATGTCGACGGCAAGCCCAACCAGATGTTTCAAAGCAATCTCTCGCAGATAGCCAAGTCCGTTCCCGCCTCTATGGTGCAGAGCGTGGAGGTCATCAGCTCCCCAGGAGCCAAGTATGATGCAGAGGGCACCATGGGCGTACTCGACATCAAGATGATGCATAATAACAGCCAAGGTTCCACGGACTGTACCAATTGCTACAACGGCAACATGGCGCTCCATGCCAGTACAAAAGGCGTAGGGACCAGCTCCTACGTTGGCGGGCAACAGGGAAAGTTCACTTACAGCGTCGATGCCTTCACACAATGGTCCACCATCAAAGACTTCAACATGGAGAATACGCGCATCCAGAGCAGCGCCAATGGACTGTCAAAGCAGGCCTCCTCCATGAACTATACCATGCGCCAGCCTTTCACGATGGGCAATCTCACCCTTGGCTATGCCATCGACTCGCTCAGAAGCATCGGCGCAAGCATCGGTGTCAGCGGTGGTGCACAAAACAACGACTTCTCGCCGACAATGACTTTCCAAGGCGGCATCTACGGTACAGGCTTCCGCTACCAATACGACCTCAGCCAGCACAACCGCTTCATGGGCGCCAATGCCAGTGCCGATTACCAACGATGGCTTAACGCCGGCCACACTTCCTCGTTCATCTTGAGTTACCTCTACGACCATAACCCCACACACAACCGTACGCGCACTCTATATAATAATGTGGGCAACGTCGTGGGGCTCACCCTCAACAGCCTCTTCTCCGACTCGCACACGTGGGGCACAAGCCACACGGTGCAGGGTGATTTCACCCTCGACCTCGGCCAAGGGCAGACCTTAGAGACCGGCGCAAAGTTCATCAGCCGCCGCAACAAAAGCGACAACCGCTTCTACGACGTGGTGAACGGGGTGGACGTGCTCAATACTGGCAACAGCATCAACTACCGTAACCTCCAGAACATTGTGGCAGGATACGCACAATACAAAATAGCCAAAGAAAAGTTCAACGCGCGCCTCGGCCTGCGCTATGAGCATACATTTGAGAGCGTGAAATACACAGACCGCAGCGAGCGCGACTTCCACAAGGACTACGGCAACCTCGTACCCTCGGCCAGTGCAGGCTACAACCTCACGCCAACCTCCAACATCGGCCTGACCTATACCATGCGCATCTCACGGCCGGACATCTCGCAACTCAACCCCTACACCGACCGCACCGACCCCACAGCCTTGAGCTACGGCAACCCCTCGTTGGCCGTAGTCAAAGCACACGACATCAGCCTGACCTATAACTTCTTCTCGCCAAAGGTTATGTTCAATGTCAGTCTCAGCCAAAACTACAGTGGCAACGAGATTGAGAACTATTCTTTTGTGGACAAAGACAACAAGTACAACACCACCTACGCCAACAACGGCCGCAGCAGTATGACGTTTTTATCTGCGTTTGTCCGCCTTGTGATGAGCAAGACCACGACTATGATGTTCAATGGCAAAGCGGGTTACGGCGACTGGAAAGCCAAAGAGGCAGGCCTGCACAACTGGGGATGGGGCTGCAACGGCTATCTCGGACTCGAGCAGCAACTGCCCTGGGAGATCAAGGGCACAGCAGGCATCTTCGCCAGAACCCGTGACTATAACCTCATGGGGTACGGCAGCAGCTCAATGCACATCCTCACTCTCTCCCTTACCCGTACGTTCCTCAAAGACAGATTGGAGCTCTCGGCACGTTATATCAATCCTTTCGGCAAACGTTTAACCATCAAGACGCTGGCAAACGGAAAGGATTTCAGCAACCTTTCGTGCATTTCGTTCCCCCTGCAGATGGGAATGATCTCCGTGAAATGGAACTTTGGAAACACGAAGAAGCAATTCAACCAATACAAGAGCAACATCAAGAACGACTTCAACGACGCACGAAAGAAAGAAGACCCGACGTCAGGAATCGGCATGTGAGACGTGGACCATCCACAGATACATCACAACGGCAAGCAACTGCGCCGCAAACTCGCGATGCCTCTACACTGTAATGGCATTGCCTCTACGGCGTAATCGCATTGCCTCTACGACGTAATGGCATTGCCTCTACGACGTAATGGAAGAATCATTGGTTATTGCTGTCCGCCAGATCACGCTTGGACTTCGACCTCACCACCAGCCATACGCCCGAGAATATCAGAATGACAGCGAGGCCCTGGGGCACGGTGAACACACTCAGCCCCGTGAGTACGCTGATGACAACCGACACCACCGGCTGCACATAATTGTACACGCTGACCACCGTAGGACGAAGTATCCGTTGTCCCACCACCGCAAGCAGATAGCTTAAAAATGTGCCAAAGATCACCACATAGCCCACCTCAAGCCACATTGCCGGCGTGATGGCCTGCCATGACAAGCAGGATACATGCGCACCGGTGAAAGGCAACAGAAAAAGACACGACCAAGTGAACATCCACTTATTGACGGTCACTACATTGTATTTTCTGATCAGGGGGTTGTAAAGCGTCAGATAGAGCGCGAAAGACAACTGCGCGCCCATGCACATCAAGTCGCCCCAAATGTTTCCTGTCTTGCCTCCGCTATGCGCACTCGACAAGATCAGGAAGACTGCTCCGGCACACCCCATCGCCACACCGCCGACTTTCATCCACGTGAGTGGCTCACGCAGGATAAAAAACGAAAGCACCATGGCAAAAATAGGCATGGATGTGGTCACGATACTGGAGTTGACCGGCGACGTGAAACTCAGCCCTACCGTGTAGAGACACTGGTTGAAAACCACGCCTAACAACGCGGCGCCGGCCATGAGCAACACATGACGCCACGGCATGCGCTCCTTGACAAACAGTGATGAGAACCAAAAAAGCAGGGCTGCTCCAGCCACACGGAAAGAAACGAGCGAAACATTGTCAACGCCATGAAGCATCACATCCTTGCCCAGCGGAGCCAGCAGCCCCCAGAAGATCTCTGCCGAGAGCAGGCTCAGATGCGCCTGAAGCGGCTTATTGTTACCCATTAACACAAGCAATTCCTAAAAAACGTTGCAAAGATAACAATTTCTTAACCTTATTGTATCAACAAAGTAATATTTTTATTATTTTTGCCACAAATAACACTGCAATCTATAAAAGCCATGCAAAAATATGCAGACTATATCACCCAAATAGAGATCGACGCGCTGTGGAGCGGCCGCAAGCACATCTTGTGGAACCTTGACCGCCGCGTGAACATCCTCAGTGGGGTCAATGGTGTAGGCAAGTCAACCATCATCAACAAGGTGGTAAAGGGGCTCTCTGCCGGTGGCGAATTTCCCTCACATATGCTCAAAGGCGTACACCTCAAGGTGGATCCCGAGGATGCCAACTGGATACGCTTCGACATCATACGCTCATTTGACCGGCCGCTCATCAACGCAGAGGTCATCTCGCAGATGAATATTTCCCTCGCCACCGAACTTGACTGGCAGCTCTATAAACTCCAACGCAAATACCTTGATTATCAAGTCAACATCGGAAACCGCATCATCGAGGTATTGCAGAAAGGCGGAGCACAGGCCGCCAGCGACGCACAGAAGCTCTCTGAGCCGAAGAAGAAGTTTCAGGATATCATTGATTCTCTCTTTGCCGATACAGGCAAGAAAATCGTACGCACCGAAAATGAGATCAGCTTCTCACAGATTGGTGAGACGCTGGTGCCTTATCAACTGTCGAGTGGCGAGAAACAGATCCTCGCTATCCTGCTTACGGTGCTTGTAGAAGACCAGAAACCTTACGTTCTCTTCATGGACGAGCCCGAAGTGAGCCTCCATATAGAATGGCAGAAAAAACTGATCGACCTCATCCTTGAGCTCAATCCAAACGTTCAGATCATTCTCACCACCCATTCCCCTGCCGTCATTATGAACGGATGGATGGATAAGGTGACGGAAGTGTCTGACATAACAGTCTGAGTATGAGACGGCTTCAGGACAATCTCACCTCCCACTATTTGGAGGCGGCCAACCGTCTCAACCCGCGCCGGCAACGCAGAAAAATAGTAGCCTATGTGGAAAGCTACGACGACGTTTTCTTCTGGAGAAGCATCCTAAGCCAGTTCGAGACCGAGTATTATTATTTCGAGATCATGCTCCCCACCCGTGAGAACAACTTAGAGCGAGGCAAGAAAGCTGCCTTGATGAGTGCCCTGAACGGAAAGACGGGACAGTGGCTCATCGCCTGTGTAGATGCCGATTACGACTACCTTATACAGGGCGCCACAGAGATTTCACGACAAATAAACGGGAACCCTTTTATCTTCCACACCTATGCCTACGCCATCGAGAACATGCAGTGCTACGCGCCATCGCTCCATGACGTATGCGTGGCCGTGACACTCAACGACCGTGTCATCTTCAACATACAGCAGTATCTCGAAGAACTCTCCCGCGCCATCTGGCCGCTCTTCGTATGGAACATCTGGTATTACCGCATGAACCGATACGGACAATTCACGATGACCGACTTCCTACATATCATCGAGACGGGCAATTTCAATATGGGCAATGCAGACCATATCATCGCGCAAGTCAGAAATAAAGTCAGCAAGCGGTGTGAACAGCTGCGTCGGAACAATCCCCTTGCCACGGAAAGCTACTCTGCCTTGGCAAAAGAGCTGCGCCAACTCGGCGTAACGCCGGAGACCACTTACCTTTACATCCAGGGGCATCATCTCTTCGACAAAGTCGTAGTGCCGATGATGAACCGTGTCTGCGACAAGCTCATCCGCCAACGACAGGCAGAAATAGCATGCCAGAGCGTGCATGGCACACAACGCCGCAACGAATTGTCATGCTACAACAACTCTGTTGAAGACGTCATCCCCATGCTCAAGAAGAACACGAGCTTCGCCACCTCAGAGCCCTACCGCCATATCAAGGCCGACCTCACGGCATTTATGCAGCGGCTTCAACAAACTGAGAAACAAACAACTAACGATACAACAACCATAAACACACTTCAGGAATGAAAAGATTTCTTTTAGCTGTTGCCGTCCCGCTTGCCGCGGCTGCCGCAATGGCGCAAAGTAACCCTTTGTGGATGCGTTACCCTGCCATCTCGCCTGATGGGCAAACGGTAGCCTTCTCCTACAGAGGAGACATCTGGACAGTGCCTTCCACCGGTGGACAGGCACGGCAGATCACAACCAATCCCGCTTATGAGGCATGCCCTGTCTGGAGCCCCGACTCACGGCAAATAGCTTTCTTATCAACCCGCGAGGGCAGCAAGGACGTTTATGTTGTCGGCAGAAATGGTGGCTCGCCACGGCGGTTGACCACCGACAGCGGCAACGAGACGCCCCTGGCATGGCTGAACGACAGCACCATCTTGCTGCAGGCATCCATCATGCCGACAGCAGCAAGCATCGTCTTCGCCAGCAACAGCTTCCCACAGGTATACAAGGTCAGCGTCAATGGCGGGCGCATGCGGCTCTTCTCCGACATCACCATGCAGGACATCAGCGTGAGTAAAGACGGAGCAATACTCTATCACGACCAGAAAGGCTATGAGGATTACTTCCGCAAGCATCACCAGTCACCCATCTGCCGCGACATCTGGCTTTACAAAAATGGTACCTACACTAAGCTCACTGACTTTGCAGGAGAGGACCGCACACCCGTTTGGGGAAGCGATGCCGACACCTATTATTACCTGAGCGAGGAAGATGGCACCTTCAATGTCTACAAACGGCGTATCGGCCAGACCACAAAAACACAGCTCACCCACTACAAAGGCAACCCCGTACGCTTTCTGACACGCGCCGCCGACGGTACGCTATGCTATGGATACGACGGTGAGATCTATACGCTTCGTGAAGGTAGCCAGCCCGTCAAGCTGGATGTATCGGTTGTAGCCGACGATGGCAGCGACAAGCTCCAGCGGCAGGTGCTCAAGAGTGGTGCGACGGAATTTACCGTATCGCCATCAGGCAAGGAGGTTGCCTTCGTCGTTCACGGCGACGTCTACGTCACTTCCACCGACTATACCACCACCAAACAGATTACTGACACGCCTGAACAGGAGCGAAATATCAACTTCTCACCCGACGGACGCAGTCTTGTCTACGCCTCTGAGCGAAACGGACTATGGCAGATTTACCAGACAAGCATTGTCAAGAAAGACGAGAAACAGTTCACCTACGCCACACAACTCAAGGAAGAACAACTCGTCAATTCATCACTTGTTGACATGCAACCGGCCTACAGTCCCGATGGCAAGAGCGTAGCCTACATAGAAGACCGCGGCACGCTGAAAACTGTCGACGTGAAGACTAAAACTGTGCGCAAGCTCATGGACGGCAAATTCCAGTACAGTTACCAAGACGGAGACCTATGGTTCAAGTGGAGCCCCGACAGCCGCTGGCTATTGTCCAACTATATCGGCAACGGAGGCTGGAACAACAGCGACATTGCTCTTGTGCCTGCAGACGGCAGTCAGAAAATCACCAATCTTACCAACAGCGGCTATAACGACAACAACGGGCGATGGGCACTTGGTGGCAAGGCAATGGTGTTCATGAGTGACCGTGCCGGCTACCGCAGTCACGGCAGCTGGGGTGCTGAGGACGACGCTTACATTATGTTCTTCGACCTTGACGCATACGAAAGATTCCGTATGGGCAAAGAGGAGCGCGCGCTCTACGATGAGGCACACAAGAAAGAGAAACAAGACACCACAAAGAAGAAAAAGCCTCTGATCAAGTTCCGTAAATGGAATACTAAGAAAGCTCAAGACAAAGAGAAAAAGGACGACAGCAAGACCTTGAAATTTGACCTCGCCAATTGCCGCGACCGCATTATCCGCCTTACCGTCAACTCTTCACACATGGGTGATGTCATCCTCTCACCCGGAGGAGACACGCTGTATTACCAGGCGCGCTTTGAAGGAGGCTACGACCTGTGGAAAAGAGACCTTTTAGAAAACAAGACAGAGATTGTATTGAAGAACGTAGGGTACGGACTTGAAGCTGACAAGGACTTCAAAAACCTCTATGTCTATAACAACGGTATCTGCAAAATCAATCTTGCCGAGAATTCACAAAAGTACATCAACTTTGAAGCACCGTTCAACTACCGTCCCTATGATGAGCGTGCCTATATCTTCAACCATGCATGGCAGCAGGTAAAAGACAAGTTCTACGACCCCAAACTGCATGGCGTCGATTGGGAAGGCTACAAAAAGACGTATGCTAAATTTCTGCCTTACATCAACAACAACTACGATTTCAGCGACCTACTTTCTGAATTGCTCGGTGAGCTCAATGCCTCCCACACAGGATCACGCTACTATCCGTATGGCGAGCCACTTCAAACGGCAGCTCTCGGACTCTTCTTCGACAACAACTACGACGGTGACGGCCTGAAAGTAGAGGAAGTTATTGCCCGTGGACCATTTGTCGTACGCGACACCGGCGTGAGAAAAGGCTGTATCATCGAGGCCATCGACGGACAGAAAATACGCAAAGGCGAAGACTATACGTCGCTTCTTGACGGTAAATCCGGCAAGATGATGCACGTTGCGGTTTTCGACCCCACAAAGAAGAAGCATTTCGACGTAGTCATCCGCGCCATCTCACGCTCTGCTCAAACCAACCTGCTCTATCGTCGATGGGTGGACCGCAACCGCCATATGGTAGATTCACTCTCCCATGGCACTATCGGCTACGTTCATGTAAAGGAGATGAACAGTGAAAGCTTCCGTACGATATTCAGCCAACTGCTATCCGATTCGATGCGCATGAAGAAAGCCGTCATCGTCGACGAGCGACACAATGGTGGCGGATGGCTGCACGACGACCTCTGTACCCTGCTCTCGGGCAAGCAGTATGCCAGGTTTATCGCTCATGGCAAGTATATCGGCTACGATCCTTGGAATAAGTGGGTGAAGCCCTCCTGCGTCATGATTTGTGAGGACGACTACAGCAACGGGCACGGATTTCCTGCCATCTACAAGACACTCGGTATCGGCAAACTTGTCGGCACACCCGTTGCAGGAACCATGACTGCTGTGTGGTGGGAGACGATGATGAACGGTATGGTCTTCGGTATCCCGCAGGTTGGTAACGAAGGAATGGATGGACAGTTCTTCGAAAACAAGCAGCTCAACCCGGACATCACAGTCTACAACACCCCACATGACTATGAAACGGGAAACGATGAGCAGCTGAAAGCTGCCGTGGAGAACTTCAAGTAAGGAAAAGGAGATAAGTATTTGCCTCGGCAGAGCTTATCTCCTTTTTTCTATTATTATTTATATCTGATTAGGAATCAATGGCTGTAAGGCGTGCGCTTCACCATTTCCTCCGTGCGCCAGGGGGCCGGCGCACCACCAAGATATTGATGGAACCATTCCAAATGGGCATTGTAATAGAGCGGCATCGATTTAAGGTTGCTGGGCCAGTGACCGTCGTTGTCAAAGACAATGATACGGCTTGGAATGCCCAAAGTCTGAAGCGTAGAGAAATATTGCAACGCCTGTGTGTAAGGCACACGGTAGTCGCGTTCTCCAGTAATGATCAAAGTCGGCGTAGAAAAGTTCTTCACATACTCCGACGGGCTCCACTTCTTATACAGTTCTGAGTTCCACGGCTGCCCTTCTAACTCAAAGTTGGGGAACCAAAGTTCTTCCGTAGCACCCCACATAGAGCGGAGATCATACAGTCCCATCATCGAAGCCAGGCATTTGAAGCGCTTGGTATGTCCCTGCAACCAGTTCATGAAATAGCCGCCATAGCTCCATCCCATGGCACCCATGCGTGTAGAGTCGATATACGACAGTTGGGCAAGAGCATCGGTTACCTTCATCACATCAATGAAAGGACGTCCACCCCACGACCCACTGATGTCGCGGCAGAACTTTTGTCCATAGCCCGTAGAGCCGTGAGGATTGGGATAGGCCACAACATATCCGGCACCAGGATAGACCTGCCAGTCGGCACGGTAAGAGTTCATCCATTGCATCTGCGGCCCGCCATGGACGTTGATAATGAGAGGATACTTCTTCGTTGCGTCGAAACCGTGAGGCTTGACGATAAACACCTCTACAGAATCACCGTCAGCACCCTGCACCCACATTGTTTCCGAGGGACGGATGTCGACTTCAGCCTCAAAGGCATCGTTGTAATGGGTCACCTGCGTGATTTTACGTGGATTCTTCACTGTAGTCTGATAGATAGCGGAAGGCTTCCCTGTAGTGGAAAAAACAAAGTAAATGTTGCCCTTACGGTCGACATCGAAGCCGGAGATAGCTTTATTGGCGATGACACAACGCATCCTTCCGTTCTTCACATCTAACTCATAGAGCGGCTCAGCTCCACGCACTTCGCCAAGGAAATAGATCTTCTTGGAGTCGGCTGACCATTGGTAACTATCCACCCAATTGTCGAAAGCCTCCGTCAGCACACGCTTCTGACTAGTCTTGCGATCAATAAGGCCCAAGATAAAGCGATCGCTCTCATAGCCTGGTGTGCGCTGGAAGCGATAGGCGATGTACCTGCCGTCGGGTGAATACTGTGGAGATCCATCCCACGCCTTATTTTCGGCCGTGAGGTTCTTGGTCTCACCACCTGTCACTGGAACTGTCCAAAGATCACAGTTAGTGCTTGCTGCCGGATTGGCATCATGGTTGCTCAGATAGCAAAGTTCCTTGCTGTCAGGCGAGAATGCAAATCCGGACGGACCTGAAGGTGAGAAGACTGGAGAATGATAATTCCCAGGTGTAACATCCGTATAGGTTTTATTCACGGTGTCAAAGACAATGATATGCCAGTACTTACTATCTGTATAATCCGTCCAATGACGGAAAAGCAAGTGGTCACTGACGTGAGCCTGAATGGGATTCTTACGTTTGGCCTCGTTGGCCTCCTTGTTGAGAGAGCCGTCAGTGTCTTTCAAGTCGGGGTCTACCTCTGCTGCGAAAGCAATGTAGCGTCCGTCGGGAGAGACCACAGCTCCTTGTACACCAAGCTGATAATCAGTCAGCTGTACGGAGACCAATGGATTGCCAGCCTCAGCACGCCACACCTGCGCTGATCCGCTGCGCGACGAGGTGTAATAAATAAACTTGCCATCACCGCTCCATTGCGGCGCATAGCTCTTGCCGTCCGTCGTCAAGGCCTGGCCATTGGCGACGATAATGTCAGAGGTAGATTTCTGTTTGGCAAGGTCAGAAGAACTGAGCGTGTAAGCCATACTACCACCTACCGATACGGATGGTCCATAAGCAGACTTGACACGATAGACATCCTCAATGGTAAACGCATGCTTTTGGGCTTTGGCTCCCAAACATAGAAAGGGAAGAGCCAACATGAAAATGAATGGATGATTCATATTACAATTGATGTTATAAAACGCTTTTTGAAATACAAAGTTAATGAATTTATTCATTTTAACGAAATGCGATTGCCCAAGATAATGGTCGTATTTATAGTTCAAACTACGCATGTGAAGGGGGAAAATCGTTAAGACAGGGTATCCTTGCAAGGGCGACCCCTGTGGCCGCCCGTAACCGAAGGGTATGGTTGTTGGTTCTTCCGAAGAACAGAAACCGAAATCACCCTTTGAGTTGTTAATATAACACTCCGATATTTAATGCCCTGAACCGATATTTAATGTCCTGAATAGCAAAATAGTCCTTTGAAAATTTGTACATCGAACGAGACACCCTAATAAATTAATAAACTAAGCAACTAAAGGCAAATGGATAACAGTTGCATAACCTAATATGTAAATGCCGCATCTATTGGATTAACAAAAATCATGGCATTGAAGTTTAACAATTCTAATTGGCTTTCTTTACAGCATTTCCAATTTAATGCCTAACGATAAGCCAAGAATATCCCAGAAAGAAATAGAAGATCCCATGAGGAGGGAGCGGATATACAAGTCGCACGATCCGAACTCGTAGAATAACTTTATGCGTTTGAAATAGTATTTTTCTGGATTGAAGCTAAAAGTCAGCTGTTGTCCTACTGACACATTGAGTCTGAATTTGGTAGAGAGCGCTTCGTAGTACTTATCGGGGTAGCGCCCCGGCTGACTTTTCCAGAACTCATGACCGTAAACAGTATTAAGATAGATGCTGACTTGAAGAGGCTCCAAAGAGATATAGTCGTTGAAACCGACACTCCAGGGGATATAGTTCTGTTTGACCGTATTGGTGATATGTGTGCGCGTACTACTGTATTTCGGAATAACCCCCCACAGTACCTGCGTTTCCCACTGGCTCCGCTTCCCATAGGACCAGCCCACTCCGGCGGAAAGCAGCCCCATGTTGCCAGCATTCTGAACGACAACCTGCGTGGGAATCAGACTTGCCCAATAATGGCGCATACGGTTGACACGGCGATCGTATCGGCTGTCAGAAATACTGTCTTGCCCCAATGCCGTGAACGAAACCAAAAGAGCAATGCCCAACAACAGCCATCGATCTGTACTTTGCCTACGTCTGTTGATAGCGGGATGCTTAAAAATGCACGGTCTCATATCTATAGCCATTGGGAGTGAAGGTAAAAATCTGATAGTTTCGGTGAACGGCGGCGTCGATGCCATACCACATCACACCATCATGGAATATGTCAATAGCCGTCCGGGAATGGTCATGACCATAGATACAGCACTGCAATCCAGGAAAAAGTTTAATCACATAGTCAAACATACCCTTCACATTATTATTGAACTGGTCGCTCCCCGGACAAGCATGCATCACGAATACCGTTCGGTCGAAGTCGGCTGAATCTGCATAAAACTGCTGCTGTATATAGTCGAAGTTGGGTACTGCAGCCATGTAGTCATATTCAGTTGCATTGGTATTGATGCAAATAAACTTAGTTCTCGCCGCGATAAATGAGAAGTCAAGAGCTGTCCCAAATTCCTTCTTCCATACCTCATCACCTGTACCTAAGAAGTCATGATTGCCTATCAACACTACGTAAGGCTTGTTAAGCTTCTTAATAATGTTCCAGCCCCACTCAAACTCACGCGTAGTACCGGTGTCAGTGAAGTCACCACAATGGACAACGAAGTCGATACTGTCGTTGGAATTAATGGACTTCACCTCTTCACGAAACTCTTTATGCCATAGGTGCGTGTCGCTGATGAAGGCCACACGAAGCGTATCACAGTTACGATAACGAGTCTCAATGAGAGAGATGTTAGTGGCATTGAGATTGATTCCTCCTTTGTAGTGGGTATCATAAGGGTGCACGTCGAACATTCCCTTGTCGCAAGCAACAAGGGAAAGGACGAGTATGCAACGAAAGACAAGCCTTAAAAAGGAAAACGGGATTCTGGAAAGCTGCATCTTTTTGTCTTATTTCCATTAAGTATCAAGACAGCGCCACGGTGAGCCCTGCCATGACGATGCTGACCATAGACATGAGCTTGATGAGGATATTGAGCGATGGGCCTGACGTGTCCTTGAAAGGATCACCAACCGTATCACCTACTACTGTGGCCTTATGGCATTCTGAACCTTTGCCTCCGAAAGCGCCTTCCTCAACCATTTTCTTAGCATTGTCCCAGGCCCCTCCACTGTTGGCCATGAACACAGCAAGTGAGAAGCCTGTGGCAAGTCCGCCGGCAAGTAGTCCAAGCACACCAGCAACACCTATCACACAGCCTACAATGACCGGAATGACAATAGCAAGAAGCGATGGGATAATCATTTCATGCTGTGCCGAGCGCGTGGAAATGGCCACGCAACGACCATAATCAGGGGTGGCGTTTCCTTCAAGGATGCCTTTGATAGTATGAAACTGCAGGCGCACTTCCTCCACCATCTTGCCCGCGGCCCTGCCCACGGCCCCCATCGTCAGGCCACAAAAGAGGAATGCTACCATACTGCCGATAAACATGCCTACCAGCACTTTGGGATTCATCAGATTGACTTGGAAAAACTCCATGAAGTCAGCTACCGTTGCTGAATGCGGGTCGAAGACTGTGCCCATACTGTCCAGGAACTGCTGTCCATGATCGACAGCGCGCACCATGGCAATCTTTACTTCTTCAATATACGAAGCCAGCAAAGCCAGTGCCGTCAGTGCCGCTGAACCAATGGCGAAACCTTTTCCTGTGGCCGCCGTCGTATTGCCAAGGGCATCAAGGGCATCCGTACGTTTACGTACTTCCTCGCCCAAGCCGCTCATCTCCGCATTTCCACCGGCATTATCGGCGATAGGACCATAAGCATCGGTAGCCAGGGTGATGCCAAGCGTAGAGAGCATACCCACGGCGGCAATGCCGATGCCATAGAGCCCCGACTGGATTGAATGCGCACTCATGCTCAAATCAAACCTGTTGGCACAGAGATAACTCAGCATAATCGCCACAGAGATAGTGACAACCGGAATGCAGGTGGATATCATGCCAATGCCAATACCCTTGATGATCACTGTTGCCGCACCGGTCTGCGATGCACCGGCAATGTTCTTTGTAGGGGTATAGCTTTGTGAAGTGTAATACTCCGTGCTCTGTCCGATGATGACACCTGCCGCCAGTCCCACAAGTACGCTGAATGAGATACCCAACCAGTTGTCGAGACCAAGCAAATACAATATGACAAAGGTTGCCACAGCGATCAATACTGCCGAGGTGTTGGTGCCCAGGCCGAGCGAACGGAGCAAGTCTCTCATTGAGGCACCGTCTTTTGTCCGTACCATGAAAATTCCGGCCAAGCTAAGAAATACGCCCACTGCAGCGATGAGCATGGGAGCGATAACAGCCTTGAGCTGCATACCACCACTCGATGCAGCAAAAGCCGTAGCTCCAAGCGCTGCCGTGGAGAGGATACTTCCGCAATAGCTCTCGTAGAGGTCGGCACCCATTCCTGCCACATCGCCTACATTGTCGCCTACATTGTCGGCAATGGTAGCTGGATTACGGGGGTCGTCTTCAGGAATGTCTGCTTCGACCTTTCCCACGAGATCGGCTCCTACATCAGCCGCCTTCGTATAAATACCCCCACCAACACGGGCAAAGAGAGCCTGCGTGGAAGCACCCATGCCAAAAGTCAACATGGTTGTGGTAACTGTGATAAGCGCCCCCTGGGCGCCTTTATAAAACGCATGTAAAACAAGAAACCACACGGCTATATCCAGTAATCCAAGGCCTACAACGACAAGCCCCATAACGGCACCTGACCGAAAGGCGATCTTCAAGCCCTTGTCAAGCCCTTGTCGTGCGGCATTGGCCGTACGCCCGCTGGCGTAAGTTGCTGTCTTCATTCCGAAAAAACCGGCAAGTCCGGAGAAGAAGCCACCGGTGAGGAAAGCGAATGGCACCCATGGGTTCTGCACATGGAAACCATAGGCCATCACAGCGAAAATAGTGGCAAGAACGATGAAAACAATCAACACTACACGGTACTGTTGCTTGAGATACGCCATAGCACCACGCCGTACATAACCCGCAATCTCACACATGCGGGCAGTGCCTTCTTCCTCCTGCATCATCCTGCTGAAGAAATGCCACGCCATAAAAAGAGCCGTCACAGAGGCTAAAGGAATAAGCCAAAAGATAAATGGAATGTCTTGCATAAAGTTTTTAGTTTAAAGAATTGTTGTAAGCTAATGGGTTGACTATTGTTGCTTCACACATTACCTAAATAGACATGATCCATACCCTCATCACAGGCAATGGCCTCGGCTTTTCGCATGTCAATCATCGGCGTAGGCTGGGCTTCCCGCATCTGATACCTTGGAAAGAAACGGGAGATGTGGAGGGGACATTCCGCCAGTCCATTTACCACCAACCAAGCAAACATTTTGTGAAGCATCGACGCCTCAGTATTGATGCCTGGAATAAGCAATAGCGTGATCTCCAAATGCACTTTCATCTCATGCATAATGAGTAACGTACGGAGCACCGGCTCAAGCGATGCCTTATTAAACGTCCGGTACACATCATTAGAAAATGACTTAAGATCGATATTGGCAGCATCAAGATACGGAGCCAACGCCCGCAGAGGCTCTTCATTGACATACCCAGCGCTGACCAATACATTGTATAGCCCCCGCTCATGAGCCAGCCGTGATGTATCATAGACATACTCATACCACGTCAAAGGCTCGGTATAGGTATAGGCAATGGTGGGCAGGTGATGGCTCCAAGCCAAGTCCACAATATTCTCCGGTGAACAGTCATAAGATGGCACACTGTCAGGGGCGACCTGCGAGATGTCCGCATTCTGGCAATTCGGACATCTCATATTGCATCCCGTACAGGCAATGGAAAGGCAACGGGTGCCAGGGTGCCAGGCCGCAAGCGGTTTTTTCTCAATAGGATCGTCTGCGATAGCGCAAGGCCTGCCATAGACAAGCGAGTAGAGCAATCCTCTCACATTCTTTCGCGAACGGCAAAGACCTGTCCGCCCCTCAGGAATGACACATCTATGAGGACACAATCGACAGACTACATCTCCCGACTTCATCGTATCATAATATTTGCACTGTATCATATCCATATATTTCGACTCTGCCGTAACAAACATCAAAAAACGATCGCCTCATAAGTATACAGCTCCGCTGTCTTCCAGCCATCCCACCCTATGCCGGCCTTATCCTGGGCGCAATGTCCGAGGAATTCCTCTTTCGTCCAATTGACTTCATCGGCCACCTGCGGCAGAAAAGTACCGCTTCGCCAGCCTTTACGCATATAAATGCCTTGCTTACCATAGTGGAACTCATCTATGCTCCGGATACGTCTCAAAGGAGTAAGTACGCTGATCTCTATCTGAATATCATCGAGTTCTTCCACGCTGACGGGCTGAAACCGCGGATCTTCAAAGGCAGCGGCATGCGCCATCTCTTGCGTCAACATTCCCAAAGGAACATCCTCACCGAAGTGACCGATACAGCCACGAAGCTTCCCATGCTCGGTCAGCGTCACAAATACGCCCAACTTCCGCTCAAATATCTCAGTCGGCACGACCTTTACGTGGCGGTTCTCCGGTAAGATCGCATTCCAGGCCACATTTCGCAACTGTTGCTTGTCGTTCTCGGTCAACAGTGAGTCTACATGGGACGCTTTCCTCTCCATTTTGTTTCGGAGCACACAGAAGGCATGATAGCCCACAACTTCCTTCTTCCCTCCATAAGGTGAATCACCACTGTTGAGATAAGCAATGTGATGAATAGACGGCGGATTCTCTACAGAAGCAGCGGCCATCATCAACAGCACAGCAATGGCACTCTGACCACATGCACTCGTGTAGAGATTGTCCACTCCCCGGCATTCGTTCTCCCGCAGGGCCTCTACAAACTTGTCAAGCCTGCCCGTAGTGATGGCTTCGCCACTGTTTCTGTCAACGGTAAGGGCATCGGAATAGGATGGATAGTGACTGAAATCACTGCTGACGACAAACAAGTTATCAGGCGTGAAATAAGGCATGAGGACTTCTGCCATCTTCTTCAGTGTGGCAAAGTCCTGCGTGCCGATGATCATCGGCACGATGGGAGGCAGCGATGCCAGCCGATATTGCAGGAAAGGCAACTGGACCTCCAGACAATGCTCACGGTCGTGGGCTGAAGAGACATAAGTGAACACCGGACTCCGGCGCATCAACTCCTTACAGAGCTTTGTGTCCACCGCCACATCACCCAATGGAGTGCGGTAGGCATCAAACGCACTACACACCGATGCGCCATCAAAAGCCACGTGATGAGACGGACCTAATAAGAAAATGTGTTGATAAGACGCATCTTTGGGAATGCTGGCGAAAGCTGAAGCCGCCACACTACCTGAGAAAACATAGCCTGCATGGGGCACGATGACGGCCTGAACCCGTGCACTATCGCCAACGACGACACCTGAGCGGACTAACAGTCCACGACCTTCCGCATAGCATTTCTCCAAGTCGCTCTGCAAATCCTGGCGTGACGCAGCATAAAACTGACCCGCCACAGCCATCTGTCTGACATTCTGTGCCATAGCCAATACTCCTGTTAAAAGAGCCACAAAAACAATACTGATTCTCCGCATCATTTCCAGGCTTAGGTCATTCTTAGTACTCTGCTGCAAATATAGGTCTTTTTTCCATTCCCAACAACATTTTTCTCCGGTTTTTATTGTTAATTTTTCGCCTTGTTCTAAGAGCGTCACCTTACGTCGTTTACGAATCCAGAAAACAAACCTAAAACCAGGCAATATATACCTCAAAACAACAGCTGAAAATTGTAATAATAACAAATTAAGTTAAAAAGAAACGATAAACGTCACGGGTCTAAAGATAGTTTTGTATTTTTGCAAATATAAACAGATTGAATAATCAATCCTAAATATGAAATAACACATTATTATGGCAAAAGTTAGTTTAATGGGTAATGCGATGAACACCATCGGCAACCTACCCGCAAAAGAAAGTATAGCCCCCGATTTCGAGGCCACCAAAGGTGACCTCAGCAGCCTCCATCTCAGCGACCTGCGCGGCAAACGTGTAGTACTGAATATTTTCCCAAGTCTCGACACCGCCACTTGCGCAGCCTCCGTACGTCATTTCAACGCTGATGCTTCAAAACTCGACAACACCGTCGTGCTCTGCATCTCAGAGGATTTGCCTTTCGCGCAACAACGTTTCTGCACCACAGAGGGTCTGAAGAACGTCGTGCCCGTTTCGCTCTTCCGCTCTCCTGAGTTTGGCAAGGAATATGGCACACAGATTGTTGACGGCCCCATGCGCGGCCTGCAAGCCCGTTCCGTTGTCGTTGTAGACGAGAATGGCAAGGTGATTTATACCCAACTCGTTGAGAAAATCGAAGAGGAACCCGACTATGCGTCGGCACTCGCAGCACTAAAATAAATCACAATGCCGAGAGATTCGGCATTGAAAAGAAAAATATACGGGCAGCTCCTGTAACCGTTCCCTCCCATATGAGGCAGCCAACAAGCTGACACTCAAGGGTGAGAACGATTTCGAGGGCAGCCCTTTACTCTTTATTACTTTACAACCTAACGATGTGATGAGATGACCTTCCCCGACTATCTGCAAACCCAACCCCTCCTGCGCGTAGCAGTGATGTTAGTGGCTGGCATTATTGTAGGCGATGGCATCATGCGGTCTGTGCCCGCCTTGCCGTCATGGTCGGAATGGATTTGGCTCTCTATCGTAGCGCTCAGCTTTCTCCTTGAGCTTGCATTCAAGGATCGGCCATACACGCAAAGCGGTTTTCTTCTTGCCGCCATCTTTTTCACCGGCATGGCAATCGCCGACCAAGCTGACCGCAAAACAGCGTTCCCCTTTCAGCAACAACAATACGAGGACTACGAGGCAGTAGTGACTTCTGAGCCGCAAGTGAAAGGAAAAACTCTCCACTGCGACCTTGCCCTCACTGCCATCAATGGCAGACCCATAACACACGCCATCCATATCAAGGCGTCCTTCCTCCGCGATACAATAACAAACGACTGGAAATACATCCAACTCGGCAGTGGAATCAGGGCGCAATCCATCATGGAACCCCTGCAAAATTTTCACCAAGGCCATTTCGACTATGTGCGATGGCTCCATGCCCACGGCTTCAGGGCACAGACGTTCGTCTATTATTCCAATTGGCAACCAGCAAAGGTCAACCTCAAATCTCTGTCCCTGATGTCGCGAATGCGCCTCTTTGCCATGCAGAAAAGGCAGATACTCGTCCATCAATTAAGACTTCACAACAGCAAAGACGCTCCTTCTGCCGTCGTAGCCGCAATGGTTTTGGGCGATAAACACGCGCTGAGCAAGGAGCTTAAAAACGATTACTCCATCTCAGGAGCCTCCCATATACTTGCCTTGTCAGGACTACACCTAAGCATCATCTACTTTGTTTTAACACTAATAACGGGAATCAGAAAAAGGCGGCATTGGCTCCCCCAAGCTGTTATTCTCATGGCTATCTGGACGTATGTGATGTTGGTGGGAATGAGCGCGAGTGTCGTTCGGTCCGCCGTCATGCTCTCTATCTATTCGCTTTGCATAGTGGCAGGGAGAGACAACGCCTCACTCAACACGCTTAGTCTCGCGGCCATTGTACTGACAATAGCCAACCCACTATGTGTATGGGACGTAGGATTTCAGCTGTCCTTCATGTCGGTGCTTGCCATATTGATTTTCTATAACCCCTTTTACCAACTGCTGTCAGCGGCAAGAACGGCAAGTTGGCCTGTTTTCATCGCACGCCCCATCCACTACTTATGGAGCATGGTCTCTGTGTCCTTGGCAGCACAAATAGGTACGGCACCGCTGGTGGCCTATTATTTCGGACGCTTTCCCTGCTATTTTCTGCTGTCCAACTTCATTGTCATTCCCTGTGCGACACTTATTATCTATGGTGCCATCGTGGCGTTTCTCACCACCTTGCTGCCATTGGTCAATGGTGTTATATTAGCAATCCTCGACCGAACTGCCACCTTTCTCAATACATCAATGAGTCTCATCGCCTCCTTGCCTGGCGCAAGCATAGAGGGCATTCAACTCAATGACATAGAAACAGGGTGCATCTATGTCCTTGTAGGCATAGCATACACCCTTGCTCTGTATCTAAGAAAAACAAAAGACTTAGAGAAACTCGACGCGTTCGCGAAGAAAAGAGGACAGCATGCCTGAGCGCACAAGACGCTTACCGTATGCTGTCTCTACATTTCCTATACGAGAGTTGCGACGATCTCCTCACGTGTACCCGGCAGCAAATCGATGACGGGAATCTCAGGCATGGTATAGCACCCCGGCTGTAACCGCATGGAAGCGCGCGCCACGTCGACGAGCACCTGCCCCGTGAGTGCCGGATTGTTGATACTCATATCAAAAGAGAGGCGCTGGTTCTGTGTTTTACCGCTCACGCCCTTGCGTGTCATGTGTACGCCGTGACCCATATCTTTCACCTCGTCGATGCTGTTGACTGCAAAGACATGCAACTCATCATGTGCGAAATAGTCATCAGCTTTTAGCTCGTGAGTGATGTCCTCAAGCTTCGCGCCGTCCTCTAACTCCACATAGACCATGCGGCGATGGATGCCCTCACCAAGGGGAATCGTCATCGACAAGGCATCTTTCACGCCTTTCTTGGAGCGTGCCACAACCGAGTGGCCCATTGACATACCTGGCCCAAAGTTGGTATAGCTCAGGCCTTTCGGTGCAAGGGCCTGCATAAGCACACGCACCACAGAGTCACTGCCCGGATCCCATCCGGCGGAAATGACGCTCACAGTACCCGTTTCTTTGTTGTTTTCCATCTGCTTCGTGCGGTAATCGAGGATGGAAGTGTGGATGTCGAAACTGTCAACAGTGTTGATACCAAGCTTCGTGATCTTCTCCGCATACTCAGGGCAGAGACGAGTAGGTGTAGCGAGTATGGCCACATCCACATAATTGAGCTTCTGAATGTCGTCCACCACCTCGTAGGGAGTGAGCTCCAACGGCTTGTCCTTGTCGCCCTGACGGCGCACGACACCGGCAATTTCAAAATCAGGTGCCGCCTCCAAAGCCTCTATCGTGAAGCGGCCAATGTTTCCGTAACCTACTACGGCTGCTCTTATTTTCTTCATCTTTTATATGGTTGTTATTTCTTTGTGATGATTGTTAGCTGTATGCAAAAGTAAGCGATAATCTTGTAAATCGCAACTCTACCGCAGTCTTTTTATGGAAACATAACATTTTCCAGACGTCTCAGGTCACTGAATATCAAAGCTGTACCTCACCATGATCTCACGCGAACGCAACCGGTAAAGTGTTGTCGTCTGCAGTGTCTGCCCCACATAGTTGCGCTCCATCCGATCCTTTCCGATGATATTGTTCAGCTCCAAATCCCATTCTGAATGCTTCAGCCGGTATCTCACAGCGGCGTCCATGAAATAGTTCGTGCCCAGCTTACGGTCATTAGTATGGTTCAGCGAGTGATCCCATGAGAGTGAAAGCGCGTCGCTGATAAAAAGGAATAGCTGTAATTTATGCTGCCAGTCGGTGCTGCTGACCTCGGTTTGCCGCGCCATTGAGAGGCGTTGTCGGGAAGCAGAGACCATGGATTTACCTTCTACCGACAGCCATTGCGTTGGCCGCAAGGAGTAGTCAAGAGATCCTACATACTGAATCAACGTTGCTCTGGTCACATCATTTTCTACCAGCAACTGATAGTGATTCCGCCGTATATTTCCTGCCAAACCGATACAGGTCTTAGCCCAAGAGAAAGCCTTGCTCACGCGTCCACGGAGATTCCAACCATCCGAATGGGAAACACTATCTGTCGCTGTCAACAAATAGACATTGCCTTGCAACTTGCTGCGGTAGAGCGAGCTGCCCGACCGTCTGGTCCACGAAGGTTGCAAATAGAAGTAAAGACCTGTTAGTGGATTGGAATATTGAAACGAAGCCGATACTGCCTGGATGCGTATGGAAAATGGTATACCTTTGTTCACTACTCGCGTGCGGTAATCACTGAAAACAGGGATATCGAACACGTCGTACAGTCCCTGAGGCTCATGCCGTAAGGTGTAAGCCAATGTGAAAAGCGTCATTTCCGAAGCCTCCCAACGGTACGAGACGCGCGGATCTACCCACCAGCTGCTTTTGTCGTGGCTCCTATACGATTGCCCGACATAGCGGAGACTGGCTGTTGTCAACAGGTGCTGAGATGAAAAATTCCACATCAGTGTGGGGTTCCAATAGAGTGACTGCCGCCGATAGCAGCCCTTACCCGTCCGGATGCCATCCACACGGATGTCAAGCCCCTCACGGAGATAGTCTACCCCAAAAAGATTCTCTATCCTTTGTCCGACAATGGGAAAATTATATTTGATCTCAGAGTTGGCATGCATATAGTGCACCATGGCGTCCTCCATAGTACTGTCCACCTTAAGCAGCTTCCCAGGGAGACTCTGATAGTCGACCACCGACTTCCATGTCCACGCCTCGTGGCTCGCAGTGGTGTGTGAAAGCTCAAACACATCCGTCAAACTTCTTCTGCGAGGCTGGGTCAAGCGCGACACCGCCGCATGACCAATCATGGACAGCCCTGTCTGTTTGTTAAAGTCCATATAGCCTCGTAGGTTGTTGCGTATAAACGAACGGCTGCCATTGTACTGATAATTGATTTCCCCTTTCCATTGGCTAAGTTTCTGGGTGAGGCTTTCCTCTTCCATGACGACGGGTTGTCCGGCTATTGACAGGTAGGTGGTAGAGGTGCCTGTTCGCGCCTCAGTCTTATCCAAAAAGATGTTCCCCTGCAGTCTGAGCTCAGTATTCTTGCCCAATTTCAACAGCCAGTTGCCCACTAACGTATGGCTGTGATTGAAATTATAACGCTCTCGCGGGAGATTATTAATAGAGAGATGTTGTAGAGAAAGAAGGGACGAGAGGTCTGCTTCTCCCTGCTCGCTTGTGGCGAGATCACGTATCTCAGCACTGATGTCTCTGCCCGTATCGTTGTTCTTATACATCATCAGTGTCTGGAATTGACGCCCTAACTGTAGAGCCATCAAACGGGTATCATAGAGCCATTGCTTACCAAAACCGACGCCTATATCTGCCGATCCGCTCCACACATCTCTTGCATCATCCTTTAAGACGAGGTTCAAAGCCGCCTGATCGCTGAAGTTAATGCCCCGAAGCGACTTCACCGGCTGATGGTTTTGAAGCACCTGCACAGAGGCAATCTTATCGGCAGAAATGTTCTTGTTACCCATTCCATACTGCCTGCCAAGCAGATCGAGCCCCTCGATGTAGTATTTGTTGATGGCCCTTCCCTGATACTTCACGCTGCCATCACTGCCCACTTCCAGCCCCGGCATTTTAGCAATGACGTCCCCGATGGTACGGTCCTGTTTCTGGCGGAAACCGGCCACAGAGTAGGTCAACGTGTCGTGCCGGCTCTCGATACGCCGACTCCTCACTACCACTTCCTTGATTTGATACGCCTCTCTGTGCAACACAAACTGATGCTTGCCTGTGGCCTGCTCTTTCGGTAAGGTTATTGTCTGACAGCCTACCGCACTGAAGCGAACCGACGTGATGGTATCCGACAGCGCGAGCTTAAAGTGTCCCTTGTCATCCGTGATGGCATATGAAGCTAACTTATTGCCAGCATCCAATCCAACCACATTGGCAAATTCAATGGGATTTTTCCTGTCGTCTACCACAGTTCCCATGAGCGACTGCCCAAAAGCAGGCGTGCACAGCAAGAGGAAAAACAACAGGAGACTGCGGCTCCTGCATGAATGGCGCAGAATAATCAAATCATTACGCAATGTTTATGCTAATTACTGTTTTACATAAATATTTACTTCTCCATGAATATTGGCGTAAATTTCTTTCGTACCAACGGTTTTCCGTCAGGTCCCCATCCCTTAGTTTCGAGACCAAATCGCCGTTTAATGTAACCTTCAGGATCCGCAGTGGCCTCCAATCGTATTTTTCTGAATTTTTCACGAGTGGTGGGTATTGTCTTCTTTAAAGATGGAGCCTGCAACAATCCCTCCCCTTTCTTTATCTCGATACAGTCAAAAGAAAACATTCCTGTATCGTCACGCGCATAAAGGATAAGACCCGGCAGTCCACGTAGCTTCCAGGGACCAGACTGGAAAGGAATGCTTGGTGCAAAACACGCGGTCCAAAGACGTCCGCGGAACATAGCTGTCGCAAACTGACAAGGGGTATCAAGCACCACCGTATCTCGTGGGAGGATCTGCCATCTTATGGGTTCTATCTTCTCCTGATAGCTAAAGGTTTTATACTCTTTATCCGTAACGATACGCATTCCCTGAGAGGGATAATTGTCATAAATCGCGTAGAACTGCCTCGGTCTTGGATATTTGTTTATCAGAGAAAGAGTTTCCGAAACACTACAATGTGTTTTCATTGCGCTGTCAACAATTTCACTTCTCCTCCGCAGCCATCTACCGTAAAATTCCGAATGATGGTCAGCTATACGCAGGACTTTCTCTTCTGTTTCGATATCCTTTCTTTCAAAGAATTCCCTAAATGTGGCAATATAATGAGCCTGAAGGCGAACTGTATCGCCTTCCTGGCAACTGGCACTCAGGGCTCCTAACAAAAAAAGCGTAATAAACAAAAATCTCTTTAGCATAAATAACAAAGGGAAAATGGGGGCACGTTGAATAACTACAAAGTCACAACACATCCCCCAACGATTTACATAAAAATTAGTGTCTATCACAGTCCATCGCGGAATATTCTTCAATGAGATCCGCAGCCTGCTCTACTCTATATGCTTTTCGGTATCCGCATTATAATTATTAGCTAAGTTATAATAATCTCAAGTAAAAACAAATAAAATTAACCTTTTTAACACACAGAATAGGCAATTGGGATATTGTGCAAAATGGTCAAAACTGTATCTTTGAGCTGTTACGGTTTGATGATAAAGATCACGTATCGCGTCTACACTGTAATCGCATTGCCTTTACACTGTAATGGCATTGCCTTTACACTGTAATCGCATTGCCTTTACACTGTAATGGCAACTCGATTACACTGTAATGGCGATCCGGTTGCTTCGCAGCCAATTTATCATGCCTTTACAATAATGTAGAGGAACATGCGTTTATAAGAAAAGGATAAAACGTTTTATTAGACTATAAACACATGATAGAATACATCAAAGGTACGTTGGCCGAACTCACGCCGACATTGGCAGTGGTGGAGACCAGCGGCGTGGGCTACGCACTCAATATCTCATTGACGACCTATACAAAGATACAAGGGCAGAAAGACGTAAAGCTCTTCGTCCATGAACAGCTCACTACCGGCGGGCGCGATGACAGTTTCACACTCTTTGGCTTTGCCACGAAGCAGGAGCGAGAGCTCTACCGCATGCTCATCTCCGTATCGGGCATCGGTGCCAACACCGCCCGCATGATGCTCTCCAGCCTGACGCCGGCCGAGCTGTGCAACGCCATCGCCAACGGTGACGATAAGCTCATCAAGAGCGTCAAGGGCATCGGCCTGAAGACCGCACAGCGTGTCATCCTCGACCTTAAGGACAAGATTGTCTCCACAGGCATTGCCGACGAGTTGCATGTAGCCAAGCAGCACGGCTCAGAGCTGGCGGTGAACACGGCCGTGAAAGACGAGGCCGTCTCGGCGATGACCATGCTTGGCTTCTCGCCCGCGCCGTCAGCAAAAATCATCACCGAGATTCTCACAGCACAGCCCAATCTGCCGGTGGAGGCCATCATTAAAGAAGCACTGAAGAAAATAAAATAAACAAGTGAGGCTCCGCAAGGCGTTCATACTCTCCATGCTGCTGCTCGTCACCCACGTGGCGGGCTGGTGTGCCGTGCCCGCCGACAGTCTCCACACCCGTTGGAAGATCCAACGCACCACCCCTATCACTTATGATGACCTCGACCAAAATGCCATGGACTTGCAACGACCCGACGGTATCAGGTACGACGTGGTCTACAACGATACCATCAACCGCTATATCATCGGCACGCGCATTGGCGACACGTGGCTCGCAGCACCTATCATGATGACACCCGAAGAGTATATGGCCTGGAGCGAAAAGCACTGGCGCGATGCCTTCTACCGCGGCAAGAACAATGAGATCTACAAGACCAAAGGCAAAGAGAAGTTCGATTTCAGCGACATGCACTTCGATCTCGGTCCGGCTGAGAAGATTTTTGGCCCTGGTGGCGTGCGCATACGCACCCAGGGAACGGCTGAACTGAAGTTCGGAGCTACCTACAAGAATATTGATAACCCCTCACTTCCCGCGCGCTCGCGTAAGAAAACGTCCATGGACTTCGACGAGAAGATCAACTTCAACATGAACGGACGCGTGGGCGACAAGGTCAACATGAACCTGAACTACAACACTGATGCGACCTTCGATTTCGACGCGCAGAACATGAAGCTCAAGTACGAGGGCAAGGAGGATGAGATTGTGAAGCTCGTCGAGGGCGGCAATGTGTCGTTTCCTTCCAACTCGTCGCTCGTGCAGGGAGCATCTTCGCTCTTCGGCCTGCGCACCGACCTGCAGTTCGGCAAACTGAAACTCCAGCTTGTGGCCTCACAGAAAAAGAGCGTGTCGAAGAGCGTCTCCTCACAGGGAGGCAAACAGCTCACGCCGTTTGAGATGGATGTCGCCGATTATGAGGAGAACCGTCACTTCTTCCTCTCACAGTATTTCCACGACCACTACGACGCCGGCATGCGCTCCCTGCCCAACCTCACCACAGGCGTCACCATCAACCGCGTGGAGATCTGGGTGACCAACAAGAGCGGCACGACCAACAACACCCGCAACATCATCGCCCTGACCGACCTTGGCGAGAACAGCAAGGTGAGCAACCAGAAATGGACGACGACAGGCTCGCCAGTGCCAGCCAATCAGGCCAACACCGAGTATGAGACCATGACGGGAGCCTACAATACCGCCCGCGACGTGGACCAGACGTCGGCCGTTCTCGACGGCGTGGGACTCAATGGCGGCACCGACTATGAGAAACTGCAGAGCGCACGATTGCTCACTCCATCAGAATACACCGTCAACAAAGCCTTGGGCTATGTGTCGCTCAAGACTGCACTGCAGACCGATCAGGTGCTCGGCGTGGCCTATGAGTACACCTACGGCGGACAAACTTATCAGGTAGGTGAGTTCGCAAGCGATGTAGCCGATGCCACGAAAGCCTTGTTTGTCAAGTCTCTAAAGAATACAAGCAACAACCCTTCACAGGGCAACTGGCCGCTGATGATGAAAAATGTCTACTATCTCGCCGCCTCAGTGGAGAAAGAAAAGTTTCGTCTCGACGTGAAATACCAATCGGACACTACCAGTGTCTATCTGAGCTACATCCCTGAGCAACAAGTCAAGGGGACTCCTATCATCAAGTTACTCGGAGCCGACCGCCTCGACAACAACAACAAGCCACACAGCAACGGCTACTTCGACTATGTGGAGGGCTACACCATAAGCGACGGCCGAGTCTTCTTTCCTGCTGCCGAGCCGTTCGGAAGCTATCTCTACCAGTACCTCACAAAGCACGGTGTAGCTGCCAACGTGGCACGCAAGTACACCTTCACCGAACTCTACGACTCCACCAAGACCATTGCCAGGCAGATCGCAGAGAAAGACAAATTCATCCTGCAAGGACAGTATCGCGGCACGCAGGCCAACGTCATCTCCCTCGGTGCCTACAATGTGCCGCAAGGCTCCGTAGTGGTCACCGCCGGCGGCGTGACGCTTACCGAAGGCTCCGACTATTCAGTCGACTATTCAGCAGGTGAAGTGACCATCCTCAATCAGAGCATCATCGACGCCGGAACCAGCGTCAACGTGTCCTTAGAGAGCCAGAGTGACTATTCGCAGATGCGCAAGACCATGTTCGGCATGAACTGGGAATACGACTTCTCAAGGAACTTCCAGCTATCGGGAACCTTCCAGCATCTTGGCGAACAAGCGCTGACATCCAAAGTGAACATGGGTGCCGAACCAGTCAACAACACCATCATCGGCTTCAACATCAACTGGAAACACGAGAGCCAATGGCTCACCAACGTCCTCGACAAACTGCCTTTCCTGCACCTGACACAGCCTTCACAAATCTCGTTCACGGGCGAATTTGCCAAGCTCTTCGCCGGACAGGCACACGGCGTGCAGGACAACGCGTCGTACATTGACGACTTTGAGGGCACAACTGACAAGATATCAGTGCTCGAACCCACGGCGTGGATTCTCTCGTCCGTGCCCTCGATGTTCACCGAGAGCACCGACAAGACCACACTACGCTCCGGCTTCAATCGCTCACAAATGGCATGGTACACCATCGATCCTCTCTTTACCCGCCGGTCGTCGTCACTCACACCGTCGCACATCAAGAGCGATCTGACGATGCTTTCCGACCCTTATATGCGTGAAGTTTATGTGCGCGAGCTCTATCCCAACCGTGACCAAAGCAGCTATAACGGCGCCACTTCCACCCTGCCAGTGATGAACATTGCCTTCTACCCCAATGAGCGGGGACCCTATAACTTCAACCCAGACCTCAACTATGACGGCACCCTCAACAATCCCGCACAGCACTGGGGCGGAATGATGCGGCGCCTCGACACCAATGATTTCCAGCAGGCCAACATCGAGTATGTGGAGTTTTGGATGCTCGATCCCTTCATCCACGAAGAGCAGAAAGGCATGAAGGCCGACGGAGGTGACTTCTATATCAACCTCGGTGAAGTGTCGGAAGACGTGCTCAAAGACGGCAAGAAGTTCTATGAGAGCGGGCTTCCTGTCGACGGCTCGCAGACTTTCTCCTACACACAGTGGGGAAAGATACCCACACAGACCACGCAGACCTATGCCTTCGCCACTACCAAGGGAGCACGTGCCTTGCAGGATGTCGGCTACAATGGGCTCACTGACCTTGAGGAACAGCAGTTCAACAGTTACCAAGACTTCCTCAAAGCCATTCAGGGAAAGGTGTCGCAGGCGGTCTTCGACTCCATTTGGGCGGATCCTGCACACGACGATTACCATTATTTCCGTGGCTCCGACTACGACCGCGAGCGCTTCGACATCCTCCGTCGCTATAAGTATATCAACAATCCGCAAGGCAACTCGCCCGACACCGACAACCGCACAGAGAACTACGATACATCGTATAAGAGCGGTCCCGACGTGGAGGACATCAACCAGGACTATACGCTCAATGAGTATGAGAAGTACTTTCAGTATCACGTCTCAATCCGACCGGAAGACCTGCAGGTAGGCAAGAACTTCATTGTCGACAAGCGCGATGCCGCTTCGAGCACGCGACAGGGCATGAAGACATTCACCTGGTATCTCTTCCGCATTCCTGTGGAGCAGTTCGAAAAGCGTGTAGGCGGCATCAATGACTTCTCCAGCATCCGCTTCATGCGTATGTTCCTCACGGGGTTTGACAAGCCTGTCGTCATGCGCTTTGCCTCTCTCGACCTCGTGCGCGGCACCTGGCGCATCTATCAGCAGAACCTTGACAATGCCGCTGCGCAGACAGGCACCATCACCACCGCCTCTGTCAGCATCGAAGAAAACAACGACAAGATCCCCGTCAACTACGTGTTGCCACCTGGAATCAGGCGTGGACAGGACCCCTCACAGCCGCAACTCGTGGAAGACAATGAGCAGTCACTGCAAGTCAATGTCAGCAATCTCGCACCAGGAGAGTCGAAATGTGTCTACAAAAACACCACACTCGACATGCGTCGCTACCGCAGGCTGCAGATGTTCGTACATGCCAATGCCGAGGAAGTGAATGCCACCAACCTGCAAGACAACCAGCTTGCGCTCTTCGTCCGACTGGGATCCGACTACAAGAACAACTATTATGAGTATGAGATTCCGTTGAAACTCACGCCGCCCTACAACAAATACAGCCGCTATGACATTGAGGACACCCGCAAGGTGTGGCCCGATGACAACATGCTCGACATACCAATCTCCCTCCTGACCAATGTCAAGCGGGAGCGCAATCGCGCGCGTGCCATGGGCACGGCATCCTTCACACGACCTTATGAGGCTTACGACGCCGACCGACCCAACAATAAAGTGACCGTGATGGGTAACCCAACGCTCGGCGAAGTAAAAACAATGATCATCGGCATACGCAACCTTTCTACCGGGCAGAAGAGCGGAGAGGTGTGGGTCGACGAAATGAGACTGAAAGAATACAACAGCCATGGTGGATGGGCTGCTGACGGAAACCTCAACGTGCAACTCTCCGACATGGGCTCAGTCAACGTGCAAGGGAAGTATGTCTCTGAGGGATTCGGCGGACTGGAGGACGGCGTCAGCGCACGAGCACAGGATAGCCAGTCGAATTTCCAAGTGACAACAAGCCTGGAACTCGGCAAGTTCTTTCCCGACAAGGCAAAGGTTTCCATCCCACTCTACTACAGTGTGTCCAAGCAGACGACACGACCTAAGTACAATCCCCTTGATACCGATATGGAACTGAAGGATGCACTCGACGCCACTGCATCGCGACAAGAGCGCGACTCCATTGAGAGCGTCGCCATAACCAAACAGGTAAATACTAATTTCTCAGTCTCCAATGCTCGTGTCGGCATTCAGAACCGGCGCCATCCTATGCCCTACGATCCCGCCAACTTCTCCTTTACCTACAGTCATTCCCACTCTCACCGGCAGGGAGAGACTACTGTTTATGAGAACGAAGACAACTGGCAGGGCATGCTCAACTACTCATGGTCGCCCGTCTATAAATCGTGGGAGCCATTCAGAAAACTGAAAAGCCACAGCAAATGGCTGGATCTGCCACGGAATCTCGGTCTGAACTGGCTGCCGCAGAATATAGGATTCAACTCCGAAATGACGCGATCCTACTATGAATTGCAAGAGCGAGACATGGAGTCAACGGAAAATTCGCAGTTGCCACTCACCTTTGCCGAGCAGTTTCTATGGAACCGTGAGTTTACATTACGGTGGGATCTGACAAAGAACCTGCATATGAGCTTCCAGAGTGCAACCCACTCTCAAATCGAAGAGCCCTACACACCCATCAATAAAGACCTCTATCCAGACCAGTACACTGCCTGGAAGGACTCCGTATGGACCAGCATCCGCCATTGGGGTGCACCATTAGACTATCAGCAGACCTTCACAGCGAGCTACCAATTGCCGCTCCATCTGCTGCCCGCTCTCGTATGGTTACGCTCCGATGCCACCTTCAATTCCACCTACAGCTGGGTGCGAGGCACCGACCTTGAGGACGGCACCTCACTCGGCAACACCATCTCCAACAACCGGCAGCTACAGCTTAACGGCAACTTCGACCTGGTAAGGCTCTACAACCTCGTACCTTTCCTTAAGAAAGCCAACGAGCGTTTCAATAAGAGCACACCGCGAAAGACCATAGAGCAAAAAAGGCAAGAGCAGCAGAGAAAAGCGGCAGAGCAAAAGCGGCAGGCTGAAGAGGAGAAGAAAATACGTGAGCAAGCCATCAAAAACGGTAAGGATGCCGACAAGGAGGTAGCCATATGGAGACAACAACAGAAGCAGGAGGCTGAAAGAAAGAGGGTGCTACCCAAGAATCGCAACGCCTTCGAGAAAGAGATAACGCTCCTTCCCGACACCACCATCACTGTCGCACACAACAAACGCACAAGGCGTATTGTGGTCTCCGCACGTACGATGGACGGAAAGCCTTTCAAGCTCAAATTCAGGAAGATAGGTGAGGACAAGATACGCATCAAGAACAAGGTTGACTCGGCATTACACTTGAAGCTGTCCGTGGTAACGTTGCCGCCGTTGGAAGACAAGGGCTGGTACAAGACCGCCCAGGTCCTTGCCCGCGTGGCGATGATGGTGCGGTCGGCCAGCATCAGCTACCGTAATCAGTACGCCATGTCGCTTCCCGGATTCATGCCTACCATCGGCAAGGCCTTCGGTCAGACACGTGGCAACAACGTGCTCTCACCAGGACTCGACTTCGCTTTCGGCCTCATCGGCGACAGTTACATTGACAAGGCGCGGCGCAACGACTGGCTGCTCATGGCTGACAGCGTTGCCACGCCGGCCACAACCAACCTTACCGAAGACCTGCAAATGCGGGCTACACTGGAGCCCGTAAAGGGATTCAGGATTGATCTCAACGCTTCCCGAATGAGCACAAGGGCAAAGAGCATACAATACATGTATCAAGGCAACCCGACTACGCAGACAGGCTCGCTCACGATGACAACGATATCTATCGGCTCTGCCTTCGAGGGCATGGGATCGGCCAACAACGGCTATCGCTCCAAGACGTTTGAGCGGTTCTGCGCATCGCTGGCTTCGATCCGCGATCATGTTGAGGCACGTTATCAAGGCACGAAATACCCACAAGGCACAGCTTTAGCAGGTAAGTCTTTCGATGCTGCCAACGGAGGTGTAAACCGCTATTCGGCCGATGTGATGGTGCCTGCATTCCTTGCCGCCTACACTTCAGGATACGGTAAAAGCCTCGACATTTTCCCCTCACTGTGGCATATGATGCCCAACTGGTCGATACGCTATGGCGGACTAAGTCAACTGCCATGGCTGCGCGACCACTTCAATTCCGTGAACATCAGCCACGCTTACAAAAGCATCTATGCAGTTGGCGCCTATCAAAGTTATTCCACTTTCGCCTCGCTCATGGGTGATGGTGGCATGGGGTTCATTACTGATGCCACAACGGGTAATCCTATACCCAACTCCATGTTCAACGTCTCTACGGTCAGCATCAACGAGTCGTTCTCGCCGTTGCTCGGTATTGATGTCACCTTCCTCAACAATATGACAGCAAGATTGGAATACAGGCAGACGCGTGCCCTGTCGCTCTCAATGACATCGGTGCAGCTCAACGAAGCCATCAGCAAAGACTGGGTATTCGGTTGGGGATGGCGGCTTGACAATTTCAATCTCTTCGGCATCAGTTCGGCAAAGAGACATCCCCGCAACACACAACGCCGTGTAGGCAACAGGTCCATGGACAACAGCGCATCCACCAGTACTTCCAGAAACGGCACCAACCATACACTTAATCTGCGTATGGACCTAAGTTATCGAAAGCAAGCGGCCATCACACGCGACATTGCCACCGTCTCTTCCACGGCATCGAGCGGCAACACGGCCTTCAAACTCTCGTTCTCGGCAGAGTACACGCTCTCCAAGCTCATGTCGATGAGCTTCTATCTCGACCGGCAAACAAACACGCCTTTGCTGGCTTCAAGCTCCTATCCTACCACTACGCAGGACTTCGGACTGAGCATTAAGTTCTCGCTGACGAGGTAAAGACATCACATAGGCAATGCGATTACACCGTAAAGGCAATGCGTCTACACTGTAAAGGCAATGCGTCTACACTGTAAA
>ERZ772881.28-NODE-28-length-144911-cov-4.786001_pt1 | contig 144911 bp, 152 predicted proteins | sample MGYA00580581_ERZ772881 | MGnify/ENA primary metagenome ERZ772881 (study PRJEB29015, sample SAMEA2737668) | human gut metagenome | biome: human gut; feature: human-associated habitat; material: faeces | place: China | collected 2012 ...
TGCTCACGTCTTCTTCCTTTAAATAAATGTGCTGCTCACCGTCGATGAACGCAAAATGCAGTTCAATTTCCGGCAGCAGCGCGTTGACCGCCGCGTTATCCTTGGGGTCCTTGCCCGCGCGCAGGGCATACAGGCCGATGGTGCGGAACATGGCACCGGTGTCCACATAGACATATCCTATTTTACGGGCAAGCGCTTTGGCCATCGTGCTCTTGCCACACGATGAATAGCCGTCTATGGCTATCGTTATTTTTTTCATTATTTTATGGATGATTTATAAGCAAAATGTGACGCTGATCACGACTCCGGAGCTTGACACATGATACTTGCCCCAGCTGACGGCCGCCTTAAAGCGGTTGAGAGTGAGGCCCGCGCCGAGACTCAGTCCGGCACCATGACTGCTGCTTTTATTGTCCGAGTCAGTGATTTTCATCTCGTTGGCACGGCGGAAATTGTAACCTATTCCTATCCAGAAGTTATCCGAAAGCAATGCGTCGGCACCGGCCACAAGGTGTTTGACCAGCTTGTAATGCGGGTGGTTGATGTCGACGATGGTGACATGCACGCGCAAAGGAGTATCGGTAAACCGCTTTGACACGCCTGCCTGTATGTCAAACGGCATGCGGTTATAGTTCTCGTTGTAGGCTTTTAGCTCGCCACCAAGGTCCTTCAGCGTCACCGACAGTGACCATTCTGTATCAGGATCGTAATAATTGAGTCCGAGGTCCACGCCTACAGCCACACTGTTGTAGTCGGCGATGTATGACGTGATGAGCTTGGTTGCTATGCCACCAGAGAGACGGTCGGTCAGCAGATAAGCAAAATAGCCTGACAGAGAAATGTCCTTGGCTGAGAAATCACCAGTCTGAAGGCCGGTCTCATCAGTCTCTTTCATGCGTCCGTAATCAAGATACTGGGCTGAGACCGCCCAGGAAGCGCGGTCCTTGACTGTGCGGTTGAAAGACGCGCTGGCAGTCTTAGCACCTTCCATATAGCTCATATAGTTGAGATTCAGCGACTTGTCGGATACGGAAGACAACAGGGCAGGGTTGCTGAAGATGAGGGCTTCGTCGTCGTCGATGACACTGATGTTGTCGCCTCCTAATGCTGCGGCATGGGCAGAAACAGGTAAACGGAGAAAGTTGTAGCCCGTTTGACTGTCATTCTGCGCCCAAACCGCCACGAAATGAAGGAGCATCGCTGTGATGACAAGGAAAGCCTTTTTCATTTATTTTTTCCTAATTATTCAGCAAAATTACTGCTTTTCTGTAGAATAGCAGTACTTTTGCAAGGAAGTTTTGACGGTATAACGTCTCCATCGTATCATAAATTGTGGCTACCCACAGTTAATTGTTGCTTTAAGTATTGCTGAATGGATATCAAGAAAAGCGATAAAGCCAATTTGGATAATCATCGTTCGACAGGGTTTTTGTTGGGCCTTATCCTGGCATTGGCCCTACTTTTTGCCGCTTTCGAATATACCACCCGTCCGCAGAGCGCCGACGAGGACGACACCATGCTTGATGATCTCACCGAGGACCTGACCATGAAGTCGGCTCCTCAGGACACGCGCGACATGGTCTCTGCTGTGGCTGCGCCCGCCTCAAAAGCCATCACCCAGAACGTGAAGGAGGTAGCCCATGTGGACAACGCTGAGAAGATAGCGCCGCTGACCAGCAAACTGCTTATCGGTGGTGGCCAGGCCGTGGAGAAAGAGGCCAATGTGACCGAGGCTCTGCCACAGGTGACGGCCGACAAGGATACCGCCGTGATGCGCACCGTGGAACAGATTCCTGAGTTTCCAGGTGGTATTGTGCAGTTCATGAAATGGCTCACCCGCAACCTGCGTTATCCTCCACAGGCCCAACAACAGCAGATACAGGGCAAGGTGGTGGTCTCGTTCATCGTCAACAAGGATGGATCTATCTCCTCGCCAACAGTGGTGCACTCAGTCGATCCGATACTCGACAATGAGGCTCTGCGGGTCATCAAGATGATGCCAAGGTGGAAACCAGGGCTGGACAAGGGAAAGCCTTGCCGCACGATGTTCGCCATTCCCGTCAATTTCGTATTATAATATTAGCCAAGTATAGCCTTATGCACACTTCAGATGAACTTCTGACAGAAGTCAACCACTTCCTGGACAACCTCCCTTATGACCGCCGTCCGGCAAGTCTTTATGAGCCAATCCGTTATGTGCTCTCCATGGGCGGGAAGCGCATCCGCCCCATACTTATGCTTTTAGCTTATCAACTTTACAAGGATGACCCTGAGACCATTCTGACACAAGCCACGGCACTGGAGACTTACCACAACTACACGCTGCTGCACGATGACCTTATGGACAACGCAGACCTGAGGCGGGGACATGAGACTGTGCACAAGCGGTGGAACGACAATCAGGCCATCCTCTCAGGTGATTCCATGCTCGTTCTGGCTTATGAGCGGATGGCTCAGTGCGCGGAGGATAAGTTGTCGAGAGTGCTCGGTATCTTCACGCGGACAGCCCTTGAGATCGGAGAAGGCCAGCAATACGACATCGACTTTGAAGCGCGCACCGACGTCAAGGAAGAAGAGTATATCGAGATGATCCGCCTGAAGACCAGCGTGCTGCTGGCTTGTGCGCTGAAGATTGGAGGCGTGCTTGCAGGAGCTCCCGATGAGGATGTTGACAATCTCTATAAGTTTGGTGAACAGATAGGCCTGGCTTTCCAATTGCAGGACGATTATCTGGATGTCTACGGCGATCCCAAGGTCTTTGGTAAGGCGATAGGCGGCGACATCACCTCGAATAAAAAGACTTACATGCTCATCAACGCTTTCAATCATGCCAATGACAGTCAGCGCGCGGAACTGCTTCGATGGGCCACGGCAAAAGAATTTGACCGTAACGAGAAGGTCGCAGCAGTTACCAAACTCTATAATGAGATCGGCGTCGACAAGCTTACGCTCAATAAGATTGCCTTCTATTTTGAGGAGAGCCGCAAGTATCTTGACGCCGTCGGCGTGCCTGATGACCGAAAGGCCGTGCTGAGGCAGTTTGCGGAGAAGATGATGTCAAGAAAATATTAAGCAACATCAAACGGATGACCGGTTATCAGTTTATTGACACCCATGCCCACCTCGATGGAGAGGAGTTTGAGAATGATTTGCCAGAGGTGATTCAGCGGGCTAAGGAATCCGGTGTGAAGGCGGTGTTTATCCCCGGCATTGACGCTTCGTCGGTGGACAGCGTCATGAAGGTGTGCCGTCAGTACCCTAACTATTGCTTTCCGATGGTTGGCTTGCAGCCCGAAGAGGTGCGCGCTGACTGGCCGGAAGTGCTGGCAATGATGCGGCATGCACTGATTGACAACCGTGAGAAGGCAGCCGCACCACTCAGATACATCGCCATCGGTGAGTGTGGCCTTGACTTTTATTGGAGCCGTGAATATGAAAAAGAGCAGCTCGCCGCCTTTGAAGAGCAGGTGAGATGGTCGGTGGAAACGCGGCTGCCACTGATGATCCATTGTCGTAAGGCGCAGAATGAGCTTCTCCACATCCTTCGCGACTATGAGAAAGAGCTGCCAGGAGGTGTGTTTCATTGCTTCACGGGCAATCAGAAAGAGGCAGAAACCTATCTCCGGTTCGACAAATTTGTATTGGGAATCGGTGGAGTGTCGACCTTTAAAAGCAGTCATCTGCGTGAGGACTTACCTGCTGTGGTGCCTCTAAAGCGCATCGTGTTGGAGACTGACAGTCCTTATATGGCTCCCGTGCCCAACCGAGGCAAGCGCAATGAGAGTGCCTTCGTCAGGCTGGTGCTTGAGAACCTCGCGCAATGCTACCATACATCAGCTGAGGAAGTGGCACGGACAACGAACGAGAATGTCCGGCGCGTGTTCACTTTGTATTGATGAAGACAGCTCTGCCGGCAATTACCAGGGGTCAGCATTGCCGGATTCTCGTCCAACAGTATCACCCTTCTGCTAAAAAAACAATTCAAGACTGTCAGAATTTGGAAGCAACGGTCCTGTAAGGTATGCATATGCGCCCTCAAATGGTGTTGAAAACTCCAACTACTCTCACACCAGCTGAATAGTTGCCCTTGCATATACTGTGTCATAACGTATGTTAAACTTTTATTCTTTCGTCAGAGCCTGTGATTATTTTCTTTACCTTTGTAAAATATCAATTTATAAATCTCCTTTTAAACTATGTAGGCCATGAGAACACTCTTCCTTCTTTGTCTCACCTTGTTGTACTTGAGTTCACAAGCTCAGGAAAGGAAACGTCATTATTCAAATAATGTGGTGCAGGCACGTGTGTATCTGTCCGGGGATTCTGCCTGTGTAGGTTTTCTGATGAATCCCACCATGCATGCCCGTTACATCAACTCTCCACTATTCAGCTCATCGGACGATTTTGTGGCGGTCAAGGGCTATGGCACAGGGCTTTTCGGCAAGACTAAGAAATGGGGAGAGGCGGAAGTGGACAGTGTCATCGCGTGGTTTGGCGACGAGGAGACGGCCAGACACATGACATGGTTGCCCTTGAAGGTGAACCTGTGCTATGCCGGCGAACCGGCCGTTGTTCCCGACCATCGTGTCTTTATGATGCGTCTTTTTCAAGGCAGGACAGTGTCTGCGTATTTAGTTTTCGATGACCTTCGGGGGCAACGGGTCGTTTATTTGGGGCCGGGCATGACAGAGGCCCACGCCATTTACAAGATAGGCGGCAAGCTGACAGACAATCGCAGGCAGACACTCAAAGCGGAGTTCAACGCCTATCCTTCGTTGGTCCATTTCATTGAGGCAATGAATGCTAAGGATCTGAAAGATAGACCACTTCTGTTGCTTCAGAAAATGGATGAGGTCATCGGCAGTACCGATCATTAAAGGTGGAAGTTCAATTACACGGATATGATGAAAGACAAGTTGTTGAGTGCGGCTATTCTTGCCGCGGGTATCATTGTGATGGGTCTGTGTCTCAAGGCTGGCATGGACAACTTTACGGAGAAAGACCGCAAGGTGACCGTCAAGGGCCTGGCAGAGAAAGAGGTGAAAGCCGATAAGGTGACGTGGCCTATCCTGTCCAAAGAGCTTGGCGACGATCTGCCAGAACTCTACGACCGTATTGCCAAAAAGCAGCAGACCATCAAGCATTTCCTTCTTGCCAACGGCATCAGCGAGAGCGAGATCACGGTCAACGCGCCGAAGGTCGTTGACCTGACGGCTGAGCAGTACAGCAGCAACGATCATCCTTACCGCTACAATGTGACGCTCGTCATCACCGTCAACTCTGCGCACGTGGACCGTGTGCGGAGCCTTATCATGCGGCAGGGTGAGCTGCTCAAGCAGGGCGTTGCCATTGTGGCGGCCGATTATGACGCGCCACAGGTGACCTACAGCCTGAAATCGTTTAAGGAGATGAAGCCAAAGATGATGACGGAGGCCATAGAGAATGCGGAGCAGACGGCACAGCAGTTTGCCAAGAACAGCAAGTCGCAGCTTAACAAGATCGTAGAGGCAGACCAGGGACAGTTCTCTATCGATGACCGTGATGCCAACACGCCCTGGATCAAGGTTGTGAGGGTCGTGACAACAGTCACATACTCACTGAAGAACTAATCGTTTCGTAATCAATGGACATACAGCAGATAACAACCCGTCTGGGCCTTTCCCTAAGCCCGATGCAGCAGGCGGCGAGTGAGGCCATTATTCAAAGTGCAGACAATGTGGAAGTGCTCAGTCCCACAGGAAGTGGCAAGACACTTGCTTATCTGCTTCCGCTGAGCCAGCTCATCGATGCTTCATCGGATGACCTTCAGGCTGTTGTCATCGTGCCGGGAAGAGAACTGGCCATTCAGTCGGCCAGTGTGTTGGCTGGCTTGAAAGTAGGCATTCGTGGCTATGCATGCCATGGCGGGCGACCGGCGATGGACGAGCATCGGGAGATAAGGAAGATACAGCCACATGTGCTTTTTGCTACTCCAGGGCGTCTCAACGACCATTTGGACAAGGGAAATATCGATGCAGGCAGCGTGAGATGGCTGGTTATCGACGAGTTTGACAAATGCTTGCAGATGGGTTTTGCCGATGAGATGAACCGTGCCGTGGACCGTATGCCATCGCAGGCAAGGCGTATCTTTCTTTCGGCTACAGATATGGCTGGTGACGAGCGTGCTAATGGTGCACTCTCGCCGAAGGGCTTTCGAATGGTCGATTTCAGAGGCAGTGATGAGGCTTCCGACCGCATCCGAGTCAAAATCGTTCACAGTCCTGATAAGGACAAACTGCAGACGCTTGCCGACTTACTGTACTGTTTCGGTGCAGAGAGTACCATTGTCTTCCTCAACTATCGTGACAGTGTGGAGCGGACGGCTGCCTTTCTTGCCGAAAGAGGTTTCTTTGTCTCCGCTTATCATGGAGGACTTGACCAACGACAGCGTGAGGAGGCCATCTACCGCTTTGCCAACGGCAGTGCTAACATATTGGTGAGCACCAACTTAGGCAGTAGGGGACTGGACATACCTGACGTGAGAAATATTGTGCACTATCATCTTCCGGAGACCGAGGAAGACTATACCCACCGCATCGGGCGTTCAGCGCGTTGGGATAAGACCGGTGAGACCTTTTTCATATTGAATGAAGAAGATACGTTGCCCGATTATGTCGATGCCCTCACAATGGATTTTGCTTTCCCTGAGACGTTGCCAGCGCCGGCAGCACCGCGTATGGCTACGCTCTACATCGGCAAAGGCAAGAAGGATAAGGTCTCAAAAGGAGATGTCGTCGGTTTCCTTTGCAAGAGCGGAGGTCTGAAAGGCTCGGAGATCGGACGCGTCGATATCTTTGACTATTATGCTTACGCAGCCGTTGACAACCGTAAGTTGCACTCTGTGCTGAAGAACGTGCAGGGTGCGAAATTGAAAGGTAACCGCACAAAGGTCGAAGTGATGAAAGAATAGAATGTGTTGTTAGGGCACACAAGGGTATAAAAACGGTATATTTACAAAATTTATCCCTTGTTTAGAGATATAAGTATCAATTTTTGTATGAATAATTTGCTCATGTCGAAATAAATGATTAGGTTTGCACCCAGAACTTAGACATATATCTCAAACCTTTTAAAAATAAAAGATATGAAGAAGTACAATTTTAATGCAGGCCCCTCTATGCTCCCGCGTGAAGTCATCGAAAACACGGCAAAGCAGATTCTCGACTTCAATGGTTCTGGTCTTTCCCTGATGGAGATCAGCCATCGCGCCAAGGATTTTCAGCCTGTTGTGGATGAGGCTGTGGCACTGATCAAGGAGCTCCTTGACATGCCGGAGGGTTATTCAGTTATCTTCCTTGGAGGCGGTGCCAGTCTCCAGTTCATGCAGATTCCCGCTAACTTCCTCATTAAGAAGGCCGGCTATGTCAATACCGGTACTTGGGCAAAGAAAGCCCTCAAAGAGGCAAAGTACTTCGGTGAGGTCGTCGAGGTGGCCTCGTCAGCTGCTGACAATTATACCCATCTGCCGCATCATTTCGAGATTCCTGGTGATCTTGATTATCTTCATATCACAACGAACAATACGATCTTCGGTACTGAGATTCGCAGAGATATCGATGCACCCGTGCCTCTCATCGCTGACATGTCGTCAGACATCATGAGCCGGCCGGTGGATGTGTCGAAGTACACAGCCATCTATGCCGGTGCACAAAAGAATCTTGCTATGGCAGGCGTGACTGTCATTATTGTCAAGGATGACATGTTGGGCAAGGCTCCGCGCGAGTTGCCGACGATGATTGACTACCGCACACACGTGGAGAAGGGCTCTATGTTCAACACGCCGCCGGTAGTTCCTATCTACTCTCTTCTTGAGACGATGCGCTGGGTCAAGGCTCAGGGTGGTGTGAAAGAGATGGATCGCCGTGCGAAGGAACGTGCCAAAGTGCTTTACGGTGAGATTGACCGCAACCGGCTCTTCCGTGGCACAGTGGATGCTCAGGACCGTTCGCTGATGAACATCTGCTTCGTGATGAACGATGAGTATAAAGAATTGGAGAAGCCTTTCCTCGACTACGCTGTTTCGCAGGGTATGGTCGGTATCAAAGGACACCGTTCGGTGGGCGGATTCCGCGCAAGCTGCTACAACGCCCAGACTATGGAAGGCGTTGATGCTCTCGTGAAGTGCATGCAGGAGTTTGAGGCTAATCATTAACCATCTAATTAAAGACAACCATGAAGATACTTGTTGCTACAGAGAAACCGTTTGCCGCCGCTGCAGTAAACGGTATAAAGAAGGCTGCTGAGGCCGGGGGACACGAGGTCGTGCTCTTGGAGAAGTATACTGACAAGGCACAGCTGCTCGATGCCGTGAAGGATGCTGATGCTATAATTGTACGTTCAGATAAAATCACGAAAGAAGTGCTCGATGCTGCTCCGAAGCTGAAGATTGTGGTACGTGCGGGTGCTGGCTACGACTCCATTGACACGGCTTATGCCAAGGAAAAAGGTGTTGTGGTGGAGAATACTCCAGGGCAGAACTCTAACGCAGTGGCGGAGCTCGTCTTTGGACTGCTTGTCTATACCGTACGCAATTTCTTCAATGGAAAATCGGGATCGGAGTTGAAGGGTAAGAAACTTGGTATCCTCGCTTTTGGTAATGTGGGTCGTAATGTGGCGCGCATCGCCAAGGGATTCGATATGGATGTCTATGCTTTCGACGAGTTTGTGCCGTCCGACAAGATTGAGGCGCAGGGTGTACATGCCGTAAAGAGCCGCGATGATCTGTTCAAGATCTGCGACATCGTGTCGTTGCATATTCCTGCTACCGACGAGACACGCAAGAGCATTAACTATGAGGTGGCCGGCCTGATGAAGAAGGGCGGTATCATCATTAACACCGCCCGTAAGGAAGTCATTGACGAGGACGGGCTGCTGAAGCTTTTAGCCGAGCGTGAGGATATGAGGTATATCACCGACATTATGCCTGACAAGGACAGTGATTTCCGCCAGTTCGTCGGACGATATTTCTCCACACCGAAGAAGATGGGTGCACAGACGGCAGAAGCAAACATTAACGCAGGCATCGCAGCGGCTAATCAAATCAACGCATTCTTCAAGGACGGATGTACGAAGTTTCAAGTGAACAAATAATTACTGATTACCGATTACTAATTATTTTATGGCAACAGTAAAACCATTTCGGGGCATACGTCCACCGAAAGAGTTCGTAGAGAAAGTGGAGAGCTATCCATATGATGTGCTCTCCTCTGAGGAGGCTCGTCAGGCTGCCGGTGACAATGAGATGAGTTTCTATCACATCAATATGCCGGAAATCAACTTCCCTGAAGGGGTGGCATCTGATGACCCACGCGTCTATGATGTGGCGAAAAGGGAGTTTGATAAGTTTCTCGGCAAGGGATGGTTGAAACAGGACAGCAAAGAGAATTACTATCTCTATGCGCAGTCGCTTTCTCCGGAGAAAACGCAGTTTGGAATAGTCGTAGCGGCCTATGCCGACGATTACCATAAGGGTATCATCAAGCGTCATGAACTCACGCGGCGTGAGAAGGAAGATGACCGCATGCGGCATGTACTCGCTACAGACGCCAATGTGGGTCCGGCTTTCTTTGCTTATCCTGACAATGAGGTGCTTAACGACATTATATCCCGCTATGCGTGTACAGCGCCGGAGTATGATTTTGTGGCTTCTGAGGACGGTTTCCGCCATCGCTTCTGGGTGATTAGTGACAAGAAAGACATTGATACTATCACCAATGAGTTTGCCAAGATGCCTTCGCTCTATATCGCTGATGGGCACCATCGCTCGGCGGCTGCCGTGCGTGTGGCTGATGAGAAGGCAAAGGCTGATCCTAATCACACGGGAAAGGAGGAGTACAACTACTTCATGGCTGTATGCTTTCCTGCCAGTGAATTGACTATTCTCGATTACAATCGTGTGGTGAAGGATCTAAATGGTTTGACGCACGATGAGTTTCTTAATGAGCTTGAGAAGGACTTCGTTGTTCTGCTCATGGGATCTGAGGAGTATCGTCCAAGTCATCGCCATGAGTTTTCGCTCTATCTGGACGGTAACTGGTACAGCTTGACAGCACGTCCAGGAACGTATGACGACAATGATCCGATAGGCTGCCTTGATGTAGACATATCGAGTCGTCTTATCCTTGACAAGCTCATGGGTATCAAGGATTTGAGGTCAGACAAGCGTGTTGACTTCGTTGGTGGACTGCGTGGCTTGAAAGAGCTCAGGCGTAGGGTCGATGATGGTGAAATGCGCTGGGCATTGGCGCTCTATCCGGTATCCATGGATCAGATCATGAGAATAGCCGACTGCGGAAAAATCATGCCGCCTAAAGCTACTTGGTTTGAACCTAAGCTCAGGTCGGGACTTGTGATACATAAATTGTCTTGATAGGAAAGGACTTGATGGAAGATTCTTATCTGACAATAAGTTCTGAACAGACAGGCGAGGGATTCTACACGGAGAAGCGCAGTAAGTTCCTCGCCTTTGCACATCATGTTGACACTATTGAGGAGGCAATGGAGCTCATTGCCGGCTATCGTAGAAAGTATTATGATGCGCGCCATTGTTGTTATGCTTACATGCTTGGCAGTGACCATGAGGAATATCGTGCGAATGATGATGGAGAACCGTCATCGACTGCTGGCAAGCCTATTCTCGGGCAGATCAATAGCCATAATCTTACGAATATTCTTGTTTGTGTCGTCCGTTATTACGGTGGCGTCAATTTGGGTACAGGCGGTCTGATCACCGCTTATCGTAGGGCTGCTGTAGATGCTATTGAACATGCGGTTATAGAAGAGCGGCTGGTTGAGGAGGCCATTACCTATGAATTTACTTACCCTATGATGAATGGAGTGATGCGTGTGGTGAAGGAAATGCAGCCGCGTATTGTCAGCCAGCGCTTTGATAGCGATTGCTCTATCACACTTGCCATCAGGAGAAGTAAGGCGGAGGAACTTAAAAGCAAGCTTGGACAGCTTGCCTTCGATATGTGAAGATACAGCTTTTGTGGTTTTGTAGATGCTGTTTTCGTGACTTTTTTATTGTGTGATGATGGATGTTTTTGTACCTTTGCACAATAAAGATATAATGAGAGATTGATGAATTATTTGCTCTTTTCTTTTGCCCCTGAGATGATGTGGGCGCAAATTTTGCTTCTTCTTGTCGGCATAGTCTGTGTGTTGAAAAGTGCAGACTTGCTCACTAATGGAGCAGTTGGACTGGCCACAAAGCTTGGAGTCTCACAAATGGTGATTGGACTGACCATTGTTGCTATAGGGACGTCTATGCCTGAGTTCTTTGTCTCGCTTGTCTCTGCGGTCCATGGTACGCCTGACCTGGCCGTGGGAAACATCGTTGGCAGCAACATATTCAATTCGCTACTCATAGTAGGTGTCGCTGCATTAGTCGCACCTATTGCCATTCAGCAAGTTACAGTAAAGAAGGATATCCCCATCGCTGTGCTTGCCTCTATCATGCTTATGGCGATGACCCTTGATGACACTATTTCTCGGGTAGACGCATTATTGTTGTTTTCTGTTTTTATTGCTTTTATTTGGATCACGCTTCGTGGTGCTCGAAGTGATGTTCAGGAGAAAGAATCGTCAGAACAGCCAGTAGGAGCCGGTAAGGCACTTTTCTTGTTGTTGGTTGGGCTTGTTGGCCTTCTCTTGGGATCAAATATCTTTGTGGATAACGCCTCAGCGTTGGCACATAGTTGGGGCATCAGTGATGCGGTGATCGGCCTTACTATTGTTGCTGGTGGTACATCGCTGCCGGAACTTGCGACGAGTGTAGTGGCAGCAAGAAAGGGAGACAGTGGAATCGCAATTGGTAATGTCTTGGGATCTAATGTTTTTAACATCTTGATGATCCTTGGTGTGACAGGTCTTATAACTCCGATGCATATTCAAGGCATTACGATGGTGGACTTATCGGTGATGGTCGTGTCTATGGTATTACTTTGGCTTTTCTCATTTACCAAATTTCGTATTGAGCGTTGGGAAGGCGGTGTTCTGGTTATTTTTTTCTGTGGTTACATGGTTTGGTTGTTGATTAATGTATAGCGTTGTAGAGCTGTTCATATCGCTTTGCCACCTTGATATAATCATGGTGGCGGCGGATATACTCCACGCTTTGTTGTTTTAGTGCCGGGATGAGATCGGGATTCAGTATGAGTCGCTCAAGCTGCGTATAGACACTGTCGTAGTTTGGCTCTACATTGATGATGGGTCTCAACTCATGCTCATTCAGAATGTCGTAGTTTTCAGGCTCGCCTCCACCTATCACGATAATACCACGACTCATTGCTTCCAATGCGTTCATGGCGGGAGTATAGCTGTACAGCTGGTCGAGAAGCACGTCTGATTGCTGCATAGCCTTGGTGTACTCAGGGAAAGGCAGGCTCTCTGCGATGAATAGCTGCACTCTATCGGGATATTTTTCAGATATGTTTTGTGCGGCTTTTAGCATGATGTCTGTGCCCTTGTACACGCTACGTTCCTGATTGATGCCGATAAATAGCCTCAAAGGATAAGAGAAAGAGTAGGATTCCGGTACCTTTTTCAGTTTGATGGGGAAGGGGATGAATGATGTTTTCGTAGGGTAAACCGGTTGGTAGGCAACCCAATACTCATAGAGTCCTGCAACGATGGCATCACAGTCCTGAGCTATCAATTGGTTGGCTCTCTCTTTTTCAGTTCTTGTCCAGTCGTTGATGTACATTGCCGCTTCGTGGTCTTTTCGCAGTCGATGACCGATATTGAAGTCGCTGTATCGTAGCGGGAGCCGCGTAATGTTCTCATGTACCCAGTAATAGTCCATCCCGAAGGCACCGAGCACGATCTTGTGATTGTGATTTCTCAGATATTTGTATAGAGGTGGAATATGCTTCGCCTTCAGCTCAAAAAACAAGGGATTGATGAGTTGAACGGTATCATAGTTTCTAAGTTTAGGCAGGATGGAGGCAATTTTCAATGATAATTGATATCCGCCCCATCTTCCTTTTTCTCTGCTGACATCAATGTCTCTCGGATAATTCTTCCAGAAATCCCCATTGCTGACAACGGTCACAGAATGGCCTAATTGTCGCAGTCCTTCAGCAAGGGTTGCGTGCACATTGCTGTATTCTCCTATTAGCAAGATCTTCATGTCTCCCCCTTAGCTCTTGTGATTACAGCGTGGCAATAAGTATGAGTTGCCCGGCACGCTTTTGTATCATGTATCTGAAAATGACATACTCTGTCGTGTACTTCTTGTCTGGCAGTGGATAGAGAGAGTGCTCTTTGAGCAGTTCAATGGCTTTGAGAAGCTGTTGGCGGCTCTTTGTCATGCGGATGACATTGACTAAAAAATCCATTGACAACTGTGCCACACGCCGTTCCATTGATTCGCGATGGGCCGGATCGCCATGAGCTGCAATGTCATTGAGATGCAGAATGACTTTTAAGATGTCCGTGAGCCGTTTGTTTTTCTCCTTTTCATTATCCGTATGCGTGATAGAGCCTTTTCTTTCTCTGTAAAAATAGGCTTTGGCTGAGGTACAGTAAATATTGCGCATCTTAAGCACGAGTTGGGGAGTAAACTCTTCATCTTCATGGTAGATGCCGGGAGTGAATCTCAATTCTCCCACCCTGCTCTTTCGAAAGATATAACCACAAGCTGCCGCTCTGAGGTTTTCGTTAGTCATGTACGTTTCCCCAGAGATAGGACCGTTAAATGTAAAGTCGGTTGGCTGGTTTCTTAAGTTTGATGTAAGAAACATGATCATGTCGACAGGCTCTTTATATCTGATGATGTCCAGACAATGCTCATAGGGCGCGTCAATGAGGCAGTCATCGCCATCAACAAACTGTATGAACTTTCCTTTTGCGAGACTTAAGCCAATATTACGTGCTATGGAGAGTCCTCGGTTGGGTTGTCGGATAAAGATGATGTCGTTAAGAATCTCTGTCATCTCGTTGACGGGAGAGAAGTCGGACCCGTCATCTACAATAATTACCTCTCTTTCCTGAGGCGATAGGGACAGAGACGCGATGCTTTCAAGGCATTCACGTAGCATGACAACTGGCAGATTATAGGTTGTGACGATAAATGAGATTAAAGGTTGCGGCGTATTACTCATCATTTGGATATCTGATTATCAGTGCAAACTTACGAAAAAATCCCGTCAATATAGCAATAATGACGGGATTTTTCTATTTGAGTGAGGATTTTTTGGTGGTTATCCAAGGTATTTGATGAGCAATTTCGCGTAGCCACTCTCACGCAACTTTACGATGCTTTTCTCCCTAATCTGCCTGACGCGCTCACGTGTCAGACCGAGCTGATCGCCGATTTCCTCCAATCCTTTCTCAGGCCGGCCTATGCCGAAGCACTCCGTCACGATGATAATCTCACGGTCTTTCAGCACTTTCCGCAGCACTGTGTCGAGCTCCTTAGCCATACTTTCATAATCAACCTGCTTGTCGGCACGGCTGTCTTCGCCTGACGCGAGCACGTCAGCCATCGAGTTGTCATCATCATCTTGGAAAGGTGCGTCGATACTCATGTGATGATTGTCGGCCTTGATGGTCTGATCGATCTTTGTCTCGTCTATATTTGTCAGTGAAGAGAGCTCCTGAACGGAAGGCCGACGCTGGTTTCTCTGCTCAAACTTTGAGATCTCAGAGTTGATCTTTGACAGAGCTCCGACCTGGTTGAGCGGTAAGCGCACAATACGGCTCTGCTCCGCAATGGCCTGCAGAATGCTTTGGCGAATCCACCACACAGCATAAGATATGAATTTAAAGCCACGCGTCTCATCAAACTTCTCGGCTGCCTTGACGAGGCCAATATTACCTTCATCGATGAGGTCGGTGAGGCCGAGGCCTTGATGCTGATACTGCTTTGCCACAGACACCACAAATCTCAAGTTGGCTTTTACCAGCTTCTCCTTGGCGCGCTCTCCCTCGCGGCCACCCTTGCGGATCTTCTGTGCCAATTCAATCTCTTCGTCCACACTGATCATTGGTACTCGGCCTATTTCTACGAGATACTTGTCCAATGCCTCACTGGAACGATTGGTGATGCTCTTCTGAATCTTTAACTGACGCATGTTTGTTTTACCTTACTTTAAATAGGGTACTCCTTGCATTTCGGCGTGCCCGTAATACCTATGAAGACTTATATCTTTTCTTCGTAAGGGCATAATAAGCCCAATTAGGCTGCAAAGTTAGTAAAAACACCTCAAAGTTGTCGCTTATTTATTGCTATTTAATAATTTTAAAATAATATTTAGAACTATCTTTGACGTCTTTCCAATAATACGACATTTTCTACGTGAGGGGTATGGGGAAACATGTCGACGGGTTGAACTTCCGCAATCCTATACGTTGTGTTGAGCAATTGCAAGTCGCGGGCTTGTGTTGCGGGATTGCAACTGACATAGACGATGCGCCTGGGTTTTGCATTTATGATGACATTCACAACGTCGGGATGCATGCCGGCCCGTGGTGGATCGGTGATAATAATGTCGGGCTGTCCATGCTGTTCGATGAAGTCGCCGGTTAATATCTTCCGCATGTCACCTGCAAAGAACTTCGTGTTCTCTATGCCATTGATCTCACTGTTTATTTTCGCATCCTCAATGGCTTCAGGCACATACTCTATACCTATGACCTTACTTGCCGATCGGGCCACATAGTTGGCAATGGTACCCGTGCCGGTGTAAAGGTCATAGATGAGCGGCCTCTCATCGTGCGACAAGTCTTTGAAGGCAAAGCTTTTCGCAATATCGTACAACCTGTGAGCCTGCTCTGTGTTTGTCTGATAGAAACTCTTAGGCCCTACTTTGAACTTCAGGTCGCCCATCATCTCATAGATGAAGTCGGTACCTTTGAACGTCGTCAGGGAAAGATCGCCAATGGTGTCGTTGCCTTTTTGGTTGTTGACATATATAATAGATGTCAGTTGCGGGAATTTGTCTCCGATGTGCTGCATGAGCTGTCGGGCAAGTTTCTCATCGCCTGTATTGTCATAATGGAATTGTATAAGCAGCATCCATTCGCCGGTATTGGAGTCGCGAAACATCAGATTTCTCAGGAGTCCATGCTGTCCCCTGACATCGTAAAAGGTCATGCCGATTTCTTTGGCGTAGCGTTCTATCTCGTTGCGCACTTGATTGTGCAAGTCGTCCATCAGCCAGCATTTCTCAATGGGATAGATCTTGTCAAACGCACCGGTGATATGAAAGCCTATGGCAGAATGGTTGCCATCGGCAAGGTTCAGGTTCTCATCCTCCAGTTCTTCCTTGGTGAACCACCTGCGGTCGCAACAGCCAAACTCCAGTTTGTTGCGGTACTCCGTTGTCTTCGCCGATCCGAGGATTGAGTTTACAGGTGGCAGCTCCACTTTGCCGATTCGTGTCAGTTGGTCGGTTACCTGTTGCTGTTTTGCTTTCAGTTGTTCCTCATAGGGCAGATTCTGCCATTTACAGCCTCCACAGATACCGAAATGCTGACAGAAAGGCTCCGCACGCACATCACTTTTCCGGATAAATCGGGCTATGTGGCCTTCTGCATATTTGTGTTTCTTGCAGATGATCTCTACGTCTGCAATATCGCCCGGTACACAAAACGGCACGAAGACGACATAGTCGTCGTGGTGGAAAAGACATTTGCCTTCTGCAGCTACAGCCTCTATGGTGACATTCTCAAGAATAGGATTGGCTTTGTGGTTTCTGCTCATGATGACATATCTTTTTATGTTGCAAAATTACTTGAAAAGCGCGTTATAGGCAAACCTTTTGGCTTTTTGTTTGCGCTAACTGAAAAAAATGTGGGGTGTTGCAGTATCTTTTTCCCATTTCCTTTGCAGTAATGAAACTTATACATTATCTTTGCAAAGTCAACATTGCAAAATAACCATATACTGACACAATTTATAATAATATCTTACTATAATGGAAGAAAAAAGGGTATACACCTTTGGTAACGGCAAGGCCGAGGGCCGTGCCGACATGCGCAATTTGCTTGGTGGCAAAGGCGCGAATCTTGCGGAAATGAATCTTATTGGCGTGCCGGTGCCTCCTGGTTTTACCATCACGACGGAAGTGTGCAACGAATACTTTGAGAAAGGCAAGGCTGACGTTGTGTCTCTTTTAAAGGATGACGTGGAGAAGAGTGTGCGTCACATCGAGAACTTGATGGGGCTCCGTTTTGGTGATGCCAAGAATCCGCTGCTTGTCAGTGTGCGCTCAGGGGCGCGCGCCTCTATGCCCGGCATGATGGACACCATCCTGAATCTGGGCCTTAACGACGAGGTGGTCGTTGGTTTGGCCAGGAAGACCGACAACGAGCGCTTTGCTTATGACAGCTATCGTCGCTTCGTGCAGATGTATGGTGATGTCGTGCTGGGCATGAAGCCTGTCAACAAGGATGACATTGACCCCTTTGAGGCCATCATTGAGCAGGTAAAAGCCAAGCGTGGCATCGTTCTTGACAACGAGATGAATGTTGATGAGCTCAAGAAATTGGTTGCACTTTTCAAGGCTGCCATCAAAGAGCGCACGGGTGAGGTGTTTCCTGAGAATCCTATTGATCAGCTGTGGGGCGCCATCTGCGCTGTGTTCGACTCCTGGATGAACGAGCGCGCCATCCTTTACCGTAAAATGGAGGGCATACCGCAGGAGTGGGGTACCGCTGTGACCGTCATGGCGATGGTTTTCGGTAACATGGGTGACACGTCGGCCACGGGCGTGTGCTTCAGCCGTGATGCCGCTACCGGAGAAAACCGCTTCAATGGTGAGTATCTTGTCAATGCGCAAGGTGAGGACGTCGTGGCAGGTATCCGTACCCCACAGCAGATTACGAAGGAAGGCTCTCTGCGCTGGGCCAGGCAACAGGGCATCTCCGAGGAGATCCGAGCTGCCAAGTTCCCGTCGATGGAAGAAGCCATGCCCGATATCTATAAGCAGCTTGACGCTCTGCAGGACAAACTGGAAAAGCACTACCACGACATGCAGGACATGGAGTTCACGGTGCAGGAAGGTAAGCTCTGGTTCCTCCAGACCCGTAACGGCAAGCGTACCGGAACAGCCATGGTGAAGATTGCCATTGACTTGCTGCATGAGGGTGAGATTGATGAGAAAACAGCCATCGAGCGTTGTGAGCCCAATAAACTTGACGAGCTGCTGCATCCCGTCTTCGATAAGGAAGCTTTGGCAAACGCGAAGGTGTTGACACGTGGTCTGCCTGCATCGCCGGGCGCAGCCTGCGGACAGATTGTATTCTTCGCCGATGACGCTGCCAAGTGGCACGATGCGGGCCATAAGGTTGTCATGGTTCGCCTTGAGACGTCGCCTGAGGATTTGGCAGGTATGTCTGCGGCTGAGGGTATTCTCACGGCCCGTGGCGGCATGACCTCGCACGCTGCTGTCGTGGCGCGTGGCATGGGCAAGTGCTGTGTATCGGGTGCAGGCGCTATCATGGTGGATTATAAGACCCGTACTGTGGAGATTGACGGTGTGGTGCTTCACGAGGGCGACTATATCTCTCTCAATGGTACTACCGGTGAGGTTTACAATGATCAGGTGACAACGAGGCCCGCCACTGTTTCCGGTGACTTTGCTGAGCTCATGAAGCTTTGCGACAAATACACTCGCATGGTGGTACGCACCAATGCTGATACGCCGCACGACGCTGAAGTGGCTAAGAATTTCGGCGCCATCGGTATCGGTCTCTGCCGTACGGAGCATATGTTCTTCGAAAACGATAAGATTAAGGCGATGCGTGAGATGATTCTTGCTGAGGACAGGAAGGGCCGTGAGGTGGCTCTGGCCAAGCTCTTGCCACTGCAGGAGAAGGACTTCTACGGCATCTTGAAATGCATGGATGGTATGCCGGTCAATATCCGTCTGCTCGATCCGCCTCTTCATGAGTTTGTTCCCCACGATCTTAAGGGTCAGGAGGCAATGGCTCAGGAAATGGGCAAGAGCCTTGATTTCATTCAGAAGCGTGTAGCTTCCCTTGCCGAGGTCAACCCGATGCTCGGCCTCCGCGGTTGCCGTCTCGGCATCACTTATCCGGAGATCACGGCCATGCAGACCAAGGCTATTCTCGGTGCGGCCTTGCACCTGAAGAAGGAAGGCCTTGATCCCCGACCGGAGATCATGGTGCCGCTCGTGGGTACTGACAAGGAACTCAAGTCGCAGCAGGCTGTCATCAAGGCAGCCGCCAAGGAGCTCTTCGACGAGAAGGGCATGAGCATCGACTTCAAGCTCGGTACGATGATCGAGATTCCGCGTGCCGCTCTTACCGCTGACCGGATTGCCAAGCATGCCGACTACTTCTCGTTTGGTACCAATGACCTCACGCAGATGACCTTCGGCTACAGCCGCGATGATGCGGCCCGCTTCCTTCCCACTTATCTCGACAACAAGATTCTGGAGGTGGATCCGTTCCAGGTGCTTGACCAGACAGGCGTTGGCCAGTTGGTGGATATGGGTGTCAAGAAGGGGCGCTCCACCAATCCGATGCTCAAGTGCGGCATCTGTGGCGAGCATGGCGGTGAACCCTCATCGGTGAAGTTCTGCCATCGTACAGGTCTTGACTATGTGAGCTGCTCTCCCTTCCGTGTGCCTATCGCCCGTTTAGCTGCGGCACAGGCTGCTGTGGAAGAGTAAGTCTTTGTATAACAATCAGAAAATGGCGGCTTTTCGGGTCGCCATTTTTATGCTGTCTTATTGCAGGTAACGTCACACACGTTTTCCCTTTACACCGTAAAGGCATCGTCTCTACGGTGTAAAGGCAATGCGTTTACGCCGTAATCGCATTGCCTTTACACTGTAATGGGAAAGCCGTTTTATTAGAGTGGCCTGATGACGTTGCAGGGATTGCCTGCAGCCAGCACATTGCCGGGGATGTCATGTGTGACAACCGATCCGGCTCCAATGGTGGTGCCGCTTCCGATGCTCACCCCTGGCAGGACGATCACATTGCCGCCAAACCACACGTTGTCGCCAATGTGAATGGGCAATGCCGACTGTATGTCTTGATTTCTTTTCTCTATGTCCAGCGGGTGTAAGGGCGTGTAGAATGAGCAATTGGGGCCAACGAAGACGTGATCACCAAAGGTGACGAGGTTCTCGTCAAGAATCGTCAGGTTGAAATTGGCAAAGAAGTAGTCGCCTACCTCTATATTGTAGCCAAAGTCACAATGCAGGGGCGCATGCACGTTCAGATGAGAACCTGTCTTCCCGAAAATCCTTTTCACAAGTTCCATGCGCTCTTCTTGTCTTGACGGTGCCATTTGGTTGAAGTCGAAACATAGTTGCTGGCACTGGTGAAGCTCACGGACAAGCTCCTCGTCAGCAATGGCTTCATACCATTCTCCATCGCGCTGTTGCTGTCTGATGGTCTTCTTGCTGTTGTCTCCGGTGGGGATTTCTTTCATAGTTGTTGGCCTTCATTTATCCGCATATGTTTTTGTAGATACATGTGCTGCATCTCTCCTTATGTTCTGTAGGCACAAAAGGACGCTGCTCATCGAAAATCTCGCCGAGCAATTGCCTCAGGTGCTGTGTGAAATTGTCGTGTACGCAGGCAATGTCGTCTATTTCCTTATAGACGGGTCTGCGTGCGTCTTCCTGACCGTCTTCCTTTATTCTCAAAATGGGATTGTAGCTTGTTTTTCCTGCCTGACGGATGAAGAGCAATGCCGGTGCCACAGCTTCCCCATTTGGATTGGCCGTTTTTCTTGCCTGTGGGCTGTTGCGGATGATGGAGGAGTAGAGAAAAGTCTGAAGATAATAGATGGAGTGTTTTGAGTCGACATAGTCGGGATTGAAAACCTCTTCCATGGAGGGAGGCGCCAAAGCCAATGGCTGACCGGTCTTGTAATCGACCACGCGGAGCCGCTGTCCGGTTTTGTCAAGCCGGTCTACCTGCCCCCCAAGCGTGAGGGTGCGCTGCTCGCCATTGGCCTCAAAGGTCAGGTCGTCGTAATAGCTTTCCTCCAAGGCGATGATTTCGAATGGCGTGTTGGCCTTGTCCAGGCGCAACAGCCTTTGGATATATAGTTTCAGCACGTTACGGTTGAGCAGTTGCAGGCCGTTGTAGCGCGGGTGGAAGTCGGCACGGTCCGTCTTGAACAGCTTCTCCCGGAAGGCCTGGTCAAGAAACGCCTCTATTTTGTACTTCTCCTTGACAAGCTGATCGATGGCTTCAGCCGTGACGGTTTTGTTGTGCCCTTCGCCGGAGAGCTCATTGTAGATGAGCTCTGCCGTGCGGTGGAAAATGTCGCCAAAGATCTTGCTGTCTATCTCCTGCTCGTCGTCATTTTCCTGCTCATACAGTCCGCATAACGTGTTGTAGTAGAACATCAGCTGGCATCTCAGGTAGCGGTTAATAGCCGATGGCGAGAGCGATGTAACCTTACGGAGCCGCTTTGCCACCGCTCCGGTCTTGGCAATGGGCACTCGCGACACGGGCGACACATTCTGCCCCGACAGCATGGTCAACCTGCGGATGTTCTGTTTCTGTCCGCTCTCCACCATGAACTGAAGCATGAACCGGCTCATTTCACCCTGCCGCCCTTCGTCGGTGGCGTTGTTATAGGTTAGCGTAATGTCGGAGGCGCGCTGCAGGAGGGAGTGAAAGTAATAGGAATAGATGGCGACTTTATTTTCTATAGTCGTCATCTCGTAGCCTTTTCGCAGTGAGTGTGGAATGAACGAGGCATCGTTGACGCCCTTGGGCATGTTGCCCTCATTGCATGAGAGTAGCAGTACATGGTCGAAATCAAGGTTGCGGGTTTCCAGAACGCCCATGATCTGGATGCCGAGGGCAGGCTCACCGTGAAATGGCACCGACGTAGAGTCGATGAGTTGGGAGAGAAGCCGCTGCAGCAGTACGGGGGTACTGTCTACTTCTGATTGTGCGAAGACCTCACGCAGCCGGTTTACAATGGTGTACATCCGGAAGATGGACTCATGCGTCAACGGGTCCTCCTCCTCGCGTGAGCCAATACCTGCGAGCTTGAGCATGTCGGAAAGCCATTGCAGCAGGCTTATGGTGAATGCCTTTCCTTGCTTTGTGGTGCCGTCTTCGTGGATGAAGAGCCGCTGGATCGCGTCGCTCTGATTTACGGTCAGCTGCTGGGTGGAGGGGAAGAAAATCTTGCTGGCGTTGAGATTCTCATAGAGTACGGTGACATCTTCAGAGATAAACTTGGCGTAAGGATGGCGTAATACCTGGTTGACATAGGCGAGGCGGTAAGTCCGGCCGTCTTTTGACAAGCCTTGTAGGCGTAGGGCCAGAAGGGCGCCGATCAGTGTGGCGGCAGGCGTGGCAGAGAGCGGATAGCCCGTGGTGATGTTCACGTCGCCTACTGTCTCCGGCAGACTATGAATGACATTCTGCAGCAGTCCCTCATCGCACAGCACGATGGCGACCGACCTTGGGTCAGTCTTCACCACGTCGCCCAAGCCCCGCAACCAGGTGGTCACATAGCGCGCCTGGATGTCTTCCGTCGGTGCAGAGATGTAAGTGATGTCTTTTTTCTCGGACAAGTGGTTGTACAGCTTGTCGGTGTCAATGTCGGCAGAGGCTCTCTCCGTATTCAACTCATTGGGCAGACGGTCAAGATACTGCCGGATATAGCGTCCCGCCTCATGGCCCTGCAACATGAAATAGTTGTCGTAGTCCCAGTAAAATTCGGCCTTTCCGGCTTCTTTCAGTTGCAAGAACAGCCGTTGCTCCACTTTTTGCAGCAGGTTGAAGCCGATGAAGATGTAGTGCTTGTAGTGGAAGTCGGTGACATGGTGCTCCACTACATCACGGTAAAGCATGCCCTCGTAGGCGAGTCCGTTGTCTCTCAGGTCCTTGCGGAAAGCGTGATAGAGTGGGCCAAGGTTTTTCCAGATGTCGTTGAAGCGTTGTTGCAGCACCGTGTCGGTCTCTACCTTACCGAAGAATTCCTCTAAGCTTTTGCGTTGCTGATCAGAAAGAAACGAGAAGTCGCGCATTTCCTGCCATGCTTCGAGATTGATGAAGAGCTTATCGGCGTCCACGAGGTTCTTGTCGAGATCATCGAAGTCGGAGAGCATGAGTTGTCCCCAGGAATAGAAATGATCGAGAGGCTCATCGCTTCCTGTGAGCCGGACATAGGCTTGATAGAGTCTGAAAACGAGGTCTATCTGGCCGGCCACGGCAAGGGAGGAGTGGTTCCGGAAAAGGTCGCTGATGGTGAAATAGGATGGGCTCCACACCGCATGCCCTGCCTCTTCGTAGAGCGCTTGGTTCAGAAAGAGAGAGGCCCGCTTGTTGGGGAAAATGACGGCAATGTCGGCGAGATTCTCACCGCCATGCTTAGTAAGGATATCCTTGGCTACGTTTTGTAGGAATGTACTCATGCTGATTATCTCCTTACGTTGATGATCTTATTTTACTTTTTCAATATTTCCGTGGCGGATATACCACAGGTACCCTTCCACATCATGATACCCTATTTCCTTGAGCAGGCTGATATAGTTTTTCACTTGGCTCTTGTGCCTCTCTTGTTCACGGCCGGTTTTGAAGTCAATGACGATCATTTTCTTTCCGTCATAAATGACGCGGTCGGGCCGTTGCTCGCGCACACGCTGCTCGTTGGGATCGTAATAAAGCATGGAGCATTCGTTATAGACCCTCCATTTGGGTGAGAACCATTCGTGTATCTGCGGATCGGAGAGGGCTTTGTCGATGAGTTCTTTCAGCTGGGCGCGTGTCATCGGGCGGTCATAGAGAATGCCGTCAAACTCCATCTTGCTGATGGCGTCGTCCACCTCGGTGTAGTCGTGGATGGAAGCGAAGAGCTTGTGGAGGATATTGCCTGTATTGATATAGCTTTGACGTTTCTGTAGCTCTTCCATTTCGTCTTCAGGGGTCATGAAGTCGGTACTGTCATTGCTCTGAAGGAAGTGAGCTGTCGTCTCGGTGCCTTCTATTTTCACGGGTATGCCCTGCTCTTTCTGCTCAAAAATATTTTCAGCAGGCAGCTCGTTCATGTTGTCAGGAACAGCGGTCTTCGTGCTTTGTCTGACTGAGAGCTTGCCGAAACTATAGTTCACGATGCCGTCCTCGTCCTCTGTCGGCTCCGTTATCCGCATGTCTGCCATCACGTTTCTGATGAGCGTGGAGGGAAACTCAGCGCTCTCTTTCTTGCCCATGACAAAGAGATTGCGTGATGCACGGGTAAAGGCTACGTAGAGAATATTGATATTGTCGATGATGTTCTTGACGTGCTCGACAGTGTAGTCGGTAGCGTAAACAGAGTTTTTCAGCTTGTTGGCATTAAGGTTGACGGGTACGACAGGCAGCTCATTGAGAGGTTTCACGGTGGGTTCCACCCACAAAATGTCTGTGGATTTCTCTAATCTCCAGTCGCAGTAAGGCATGATGACATTGTCAAACTCCAGTCCTTTACTTTTGTGGACGGTGAGAAGGCGTATACCGTCAATGTCATCGCTATGGATAGACTTTCCGCAGAGGGTCTCATCCCACTCCGTGAGAAAGTCATCGATACCCACGATGTGACGTTTCAGATAGTTGGAGAGCTGGTCGAAGAAAGCGCAGACATATGCATTTTGATTGCTGAGCCGCTCGAGTTGGAAGATGCTGTAAAGCTTTTCGGCAAGGTCGATAAGCGGCATTGAGAGCAGTACTGTGCGGTTGACAATCAGCTCCTGCGGCAATAGAGCCTTGTAATTGTCGGTTGTTTCTATTGGTCCTTTATCTTCCGTGGGCTGGCATTTCTTGCCGTAGGGTTGCAGCTCGGTACCGGTAAATGCTTTAGCAAGAAAAGCCACCGTCAGGCGATCGCTGGGGTGAGTGAGGAAACGCATGGCGTTGACAATGACGTTTACAGACTGTGAGGCGTCAAGACGGAAAGCTTCGTCAGAGACCATTCTAAGCATGCGGGGCTCTCCATTCACGTTCACAGGGTTGTGAAGGAAGTAGTCGGCAAGCAGCCGGATGTGCTTGTTCCTCCTCACAATGATGGCTATTTGATTGTAGGAAACACCATTTTCAAGCAACATCTCAATAGTCCGCTGCACCTGTGCAATCATTTGTTGCTCATAGTTCTTGCCGGGCAGGAGTCTCACTTCCACTTGTCCGGCTTCGGGTCTGCTTTCAGGGATCTGCTGCCTGACATCGGCATAAGCCTCCGTCACAATGGGTACATCTTCAGAAAGCTGTGCCGCGGCAGTACTGAAAAAAGCGTTGTTGAAAGCCACTACATTGCGTTGCGAGCGGTAATTGGTGCCGAGTGTTTTCACCTGGACTGTTTCGGGATAATTATTCTCGTTGAGAGATTGCAGCAATTGCCAGTCTCCGTCGCGCCATCGGTAGATGCTTTGCTTGACGTCGCCTACGATGAGGCTGCCTGCTTGATGGGCGATACAGTCGTCAAGAAGCACTTTGAAGTTGGCCCATTGCACGGTGGATGTGTCTTGAAACTCATCGATCATGATGTATCTCAACTGCCCGCCGATCTTCTCATATATAAATGGAGAGTCCTGTCGGTCAATGAGATCGTTGAGCAATTTCTGTGTATTGGATAGTGGGTAGTCGTTATTGTCGGCATTGATACGGCTCACTTCTTGCTCAATACGTCCAAGAAGTCGCAGCTGGTTGACGTTCTGGAGCGTCAGATCAACCGAGTTGACGGTGATTGCTGCATGTTTTCGCATCTCCTCAGCTTCTTCTATCAGCGGCGCGACAAACTCGCGTATGGCTTGAGTTTCGGGCTTGTCGAGGTCGCTTTTCTTCACGAATTTGTCCGAATCAGCAAGTCCTGAGAGAATGTATGAGTTGGGCATCTTGGGCTTATCACCAAGAAAGTTGCCGTTGCCAAGGTTCTCGAAATAGCCGGGAGCGTTGCTATGGCCATGCGAATAACATATGTCTGTGAGCCCGTATTGCGTGGCGATGGTGGCGTAGCGGTCGGCGTAGGCTTTCATCTCCTGCATGGTCTTTGCTTTCAAAGCACGCAGTTGGGAGGTGTAGCGCTTGAAAAAGTCAGCATCGTCCATAATAAGGCGAAGCTGTTGTTGGTGGCTTTTATAGAAATCGGTGAAGATATTCTGTCCGAAATCCTTAATATTGCTCACGACATTCCAGCTTCTGTCGTCTTCCATGCGCTCGTTGACAAAGTCCATGATCCATACGAGAAGGGGGTCGTTGCCGTTGTCGATATTACTGATAAGATCGTCCACGGCTTGGCTCTCCACTTCATTGTCGTTGAGCATCACCTGTAGATTGGCCGTGAGGCCAAGTTCCCGGGCGAGGTTTCTCAGTACTCGTTGGAAGAAACTGTCGATGGTTTCCACGCGGAAACGACTGTAGTCGTGTACCAACAAAGAAAGCGCGTCACTTGCTCTGTTGCGAATGACACGCTCTGAAAGATTTGGAAACGAGGCCTTTACATTATTGAAATAGTCCTCAGCGTCCGGTAAGTTATTGGCAATACCATAGAGTTTCGACAAAATACGCTGTTTCATCTCTTGCGTGGCCTTATTGGTAAAGGTCACGGCAAGAGTAAAACGGTAGTTCGTCGGGTCGCTGACGAGCAACTTGATATACTCTACGGCAAGTGTGAACGTCTTTCCTGACCCTGCACTCGCTTTGTAGACGGTGAGGGGTGCGTCCTTAGTAGGCACGGGCGATAATTACTTTATATTTGGCTTTTGCGCCACTGACCATATCTTTTAGGCCGTCGACGTCTTGGTCGTAGGCAAACGGAATGCAGCGGATGGTGGCCTGTGTTTCTTCTTTGATCTTCGCTTCAGTCTCGGCAGTGCCATCCCATGGGCAGAGAAAGAAACCGCCATCCTTGATTCTCTCCTTAAACTCTTCGTAGTCATGGCACTCGTAGACGTGAGCGTCACGGTAGGTCTTGGCCTTCTCGAAGATAGATTTCTGCATGTCGTCGAGGATGTTTTTCACACGCTCTACAATGCCGTCGAAGCTCACGTTCTCTTTCTCCAGTGTGTCGCGACGCATGATCTCGATGGTGTTGTTTTCCAAATCACGTCCGCCCATGACGAGACGCACGGGCACACCTTTCAGTTCATAGTCGGCGAATTTGAAGCCAGGACGCTTGTTGTCGGCATCGTCGTATTTCACGCTGATACCTAATTGACGCAGCTCGTTGATGACGGGTTGAAGCTTTGCTGAAATAGCCGTGAGTTGTTCTGCGTTCTTGTTGATAGGCACGATGACAACCTGGGTAGGAGCCAATCGCGGTGGCAACACGAGACCATTGTCGTCGGAATGCACCATGATCAGAGCGCCCATGAGGCGTGTAGAGACACCCCACGATGTTGCCCACACATATTCTGGTTTGTTATCCTTGTTGAGAAACTGCACGTCGAAACTCTTAGCGAAGTTCTGTCCAAGGAAGTGGCTCGTGCCACTCTGCAGTGCTTTACCGTCCTGCATCATGGCTTCGATGGTATAAGTGTTGAGGGCGCCGGCAAAACGCTCTGTAGGACTTTTCACTCCCTGCAGCACAGGCACGTCCATCCAGTTCTCTACGAAATCGGCATACACATGCAACATCTTCTGTGCCTCGGTCTCAGCTTCTTCCTTCGTAGCGTGGGCGGTATGCCCCTCCTGCCAAAGAAACTCTGATGTGCGCAGGAAAGGACGGGTGCGCATTTCCCATCGCATGACGTTGCACCACTGATTACACATGATTGGCAGGTCGCGCCAGGAGTGAATCCAGTTTTTGTAAGTGTGCCAGATCATGGTTTCGGAAGTGGGACGAATGATGAGGGGCTCGTCAAGCCTGGCGTCGGGGTCAACAACAATCTGCCCGTCGTCAGTGGCTTTCAGACGGTAATGAGTCACCACAGCACTTTCTTTTGCAAAGCCTTTCACGTGCTCGGCTTCCCGTGCGAAAAAGCTCACGGGAATCAGCAAGGGGAAATAAGCGTTCTGAACACCTGTTTCCTTGAACATCTTGTCAAGTTGAGCTTGCATCTTCTCCCAAATGGCATATCCATAAGGCTTGATGATCATGCAGCCACGTACGGGTGCTATCTCCGCCAAATCGGCTTTCATCACCAAGTCGTTGTACCACTGGCTGTAGTTGTCAGCGCGCTTGGTCAGTTGTTTCAGTTCTTTTGCCATAATTTTTCAGTCATAGGGAAATCCCTACACGAATGTAGGCGTTTCCGGAATGCGCAAATTTTATTATTGTTTAATTTTGCGGCAAAGTTAATAAAAAAAGATAGCATAAACGGCTTAACCGCGAAAAAAAGGCTACCTTTGCACTAAGAAAAAAGGAATAACATATAATTAACACAAACATTATGAAAAACGCAAAGTCTATTGCACTTGGTATGTGCATGCTTACACTCGTAGGTGGAACGTCATTAACCAGCTGTGCCACAAAGCAGGGTACAGGTACGCTTGTCGGTGGTGGTGCCGGTGCAGCCTTAGGTTCTGTCATTGGCGGCATTTTGGGTCATGGCAAAGGTGCCGCAGTCGGCGCTGCTATTGGTGGTGCTGTCGGTTCCGGCGCGGGTGCCTTGATTGGTCATCATATGGACAAGGTAGCTGAGCAGGCGCGCCAGGTGGAGAACGCCAAGGTGGAGACAGTGACCGATGCTAATGGCCTGAAAGCTGTGAAGGTGACCTTCGACAATGGTATCCTCTTCAAGTTGGGTAAGTACGATTTGCAGAGTGGCGCTATCAAAGACCTGACCCAGTTCTCCAAAGTACTGAAGAATAACCCTACTTGTTCGGTTGATATTCAGGGCTATGCCTCTTCTGACGGCTCCGATGAAGTGAATCTCAAGCTCTCTCAGAATCGTGCTAATTCAGTGAGGAACTTCCTCGTGGGCAACTGTTCTGTTCCTTCCTCACAAATCAAGAACGCTGTGGGTTATGGTGAGAGCAATCTTGTCACCAATGCTGATGGTACAGAGAACCGCTCTGCAAGCCGCCGCGTGGAGGTCTATCTGTATGCCTCACAGGCTATGGTCGACGCTGCCAACAACGGCACGTTGAAGTAATGAAACTTTTTCGCAAAATAGTACGCTGGGTGGTGGGGGCATTCTTTGCTTCCACCATTCTTGCTGTCATAGCTTACCGTTTCATTCCTGTCTATATTACTCCGCTGATGGTGATTAGGTGTTTCCAAAACGGTTCAACAACCATTCATCATCATTGGATTTCTCTTGACGAGATGTCTGCGCACATGCCGGTTGCCGTCATGGCCAGTGAGGACTCGCGCTTCTTGCTGCACCATGGCTTTGATTTTGATGCCATAGGCAAAGCTGCGGAAAACAACCTCAAGGGAAGACGAAAGCACGGGGCCAGCACAATATCGCAGCAGGCGGCCAAGAACGTCTTTCTGTGGCCGGAACGCTCATGGATAAGAAAAGGCTTTGAGGTTTATTTCACGGCTCTGATGGAGCTTTTCTGGAGCAAGCAGCGCATCATGGAGGTATATCTCAATTCCATTGAGATGGGACCAAGCATCTATGGTGTGGCATCGTGTGCCGAATACAATTTCGGAAAGAAGCCGGCGGACTTGACGCGCGCTGACTGCGCGCTCATTGCGGCCACTCTTCCCAATCCCCGTAAGTTCTCTTCTAAATATCCGAGTGCTTACATGCGCAAGCGGCAGCGGCAGATTATGGCCAACATGCGCTACATACCGACCTTCCCTAAAGAGGGTGAGGACTATAATCCAAATACAGCTGTAGGCGGCACCTACCATTGATCTTTTTAATTGCCAATAACACCATCATGCAGACAGACGACACTATTTTCGCACAACTTAATCCCGCACAACAGCAGGCGGTAGCTTATTGCGATTCCCCGCAGCTTGTCATTGCCGGCGCTGGTTCGGGGAAAACACGGGTGCTCACTTTCAAGATCGCCTACCTTCTGCGGCATTACGGTCTCAAGCCCTGGAATATTTTGGCGCTGACCTTTACCAACAAGGCTGCGCGGGAAATGAAGAACCGCATTGCCGCCATTGTGGGACAGGAGCGGGCAAAGTATCTGCAGATGGGTACCTTCCACTCTGTCTTCTCTCACATTCTTAGAGTGGAGGCACAGTCGATCGGCTATGGTTCTGACTTCACTATCTATGATGAGGCTGACTCCCGCTCGCTCATCAAGAATATCCTCAAGCTGATGGGCCTCGACGACAAGACCTACAAGCCCGCCACGGTGCATGCTGCCATCTCTATGGCTAAGAACCATCTCCTTGGTCCTCAGCAATATGCCGCGGACAGTGATGCCCTGCAGCGTGACCTGCGGCGCAACATGCCGGAGACGTCCAAGATCTTCGCGACCTACCAGCAACGCCTCAGACAGGCCAATGCCATGGATTTTGACGACTTGCTCATCGAGACTTTCCGTTTGCTGAAAGACCATGAGGACATCCGTCAGAAATACGCGGCGCGTTTCCAGTACGTCCTCGTTGACGAGTATCAGGACACCAACTATGCTCAGCAGTGCATCGTGGAATTACTCACGAAAGACAACCCACATGTCTGTGTGGTGGGTGATGACTATCAGAGCATCTATGCTTTTCGGGGCGCTAACATTGCCAACATTCTGAAGTTCAGCAAGATTTATCCCACTGCCAAACTTTTTAAGTTGGAGCGGAACTACCGCTCAACCCAGAACATCGTGGCGGCAGCCAATTCGCTGATGAAGCACAACCATGACCAAATTGACAAGGATGTGTACAGTGAGAATGCTGAGGGCGAGAAGGTTACGGTCTGTGAAACCATCTCCGACAAGCGCGAGGCGAGTATTGTCTGCCGTGAGATCAAGCGGCTCATGAAAGAGGAGAACCTGCACTACAGTGATTTTGCCATCCTCTACCGCACCAACGCGCAGAGCCGTACCTTTGAGGAGGAAATGCGAAAACCCGAGGTGGGCATGGGAACCAACTACCGTATCTATGGTGGGCTGAGCTTCTATCAGCGCAAGGAGATTAAGGACATCATCGCTTATTTCCGTCTCGTCGTCAATCCTGATGATGAGGAGGCGTTCCGCAGAATCATCAACTATCCCGCCCGTGGCATCGGAAACACCACTGTCCTAAAGATTGTTGCGGCAGCTGAACAGGACGGCGTGAGTCTTTGGGAAGTCCTTAATCATCCCGCAGAGCACCGCTTGGATATGAACAAGGGCACGATATCGAAACTTTTAGGCTTCCGTTCACTCATCTCCTCTTTTATCGATGAGTCACGGGAGAAAGACGCAATAATGCTTGGCCAGAACATTATTGAGAAGTCCGGCATTAAAGCTGATCTTGCCCAAGACAAGACTCCGGAGGGTGATTCCAGACGGGAGAATGTTGACGCACTGGTTTCAGGCATTGCCTCGTTTGTACAAGCGCAGCAGGAAGACGGGCAGGGCGAGTTCACCCATCTGGCGGATTATCTGCAGACAGTGTCGCTAATGACTGATGCCGACAACGACGATGACTCTGACGACAAGGTGACACTCATGACCATACATTCGGCTAAGGGTCTGGAGTTCAACACGGTCTTCGTGGTCGGCTTAGAGGAAAACATCTTCCCCAGTATGATGTCGCTCGACAATCCCAAAGACTTGGAAGAAGAGCGCCGCCTCCTTTATGTAGCTATCACGCGAGCCGAGAAGCATTGTTACCTTACTTGGGCGCATACACGCTGGCGATATGGCAAGATGGACGCGTTTGTCAATCCCAGCCGTTTCATTGCGGAGATTGATTCCAAATATCTACGCACGGAAGTTGAAGGAGGCCGGAGCGCCGGCGGTTTCGCTTCGTGGGTGGGTTCGCCGGAAGGCTCCTTCCTGGGTGATAACGATTATGAGGCTAACAGACCTTATACGGGCTACCATGCCTGGGGTGAGGGTTACACGCAGCGCAGCGGACGTATGCAGAACTCAAGACCGGTGGCAGGGCAGTTCATGGCTGACCCCATACCCAAGGTCACAGCACCACACCGAGCGGAAAAGGCAGTCAATCCGTTCTCCGAGGCTTTTGAGCAAAAGCTCCGTCAAAGCGGCAGATGGTCGAAAGTGTCGCGTGCCATGACAAATGGTGGCCGCGCTGTGAGCAACGGGACAACTTCGAGTTCACAGGCTCTGAAGACGGGTGATGTGATTGAGCATCAGCGCTTCGGTAAAGGCACCGTGGTGAAGATTGAAGGGGAGGGCGAGAACAGGAAGGCTACCGTCTCATTTGAACAGACGGGCATGAAACAGCTTTTGCTGAAATTTGCCCATTTCAAGGTGGTGTCGTGACACCTCACTTCTGTTTTCTTTACTTATGTGATGTGATCGTGCGACAACTGTCGAACGATCGTCAAGCAGTTGTCGCACAATCGTCCCACAGTTGTCGCACAATCGTTCGACAATTGTCGCACGATCGTAAATAACAAGTCGGGTGTGATTTACTTTACGATACCTTTTTCCAGATACTCTTCCAAATTGACCCTTACTTTAGCGGCAGCATCATTAGCAGCAACCTCTTTCATGTCGTTGTTGACCATTATTTTGACGAGTTCCTCGAACGAGGTTTTGGTGGGATTCCAGCCGAGCACGGCTTTCGCTTTTGTTGGATCTCCCCAGAGATTCACTACGTCCGTTGGCCGGTAGAAGTCGGGTGATACCTCCACAAGAATTTTTCCTGTAGCTTTGTCAATACCCTTTTCGTCGGCACCCTCACCGCTCCATGCCAACTCGATGCCTACTTCATGGAAGGCAAGGGTCGCAAATTCGCGCACGGTGTGTTGTTTACCTGTCGCGATGACGAAGTCGTCGGGTCTTTCATTCTGCAGGATGAGCCACATGCACTCCACATAGTCTTTTGCATATCCCCAGTCACGGCGACTGCTGAGATTGCCGAGGTAGAGCTTATTCTGCTTCCCCTGCTTGATGCGTGCTACTGCCAGTGTGATTTTCCGAGTCACAAAGGTTTCGCCGCGCCGCTCGCTCTCGTGGTTGAACAGGATACCGTTGCATGCAAACATGTGGTAGGCATCGCGGTATTCCCTTACAATCCAGTAACCGTACTGCTTTGCGACGGCATAGGGAGAGTAGGGATGGAAGGGCGTGTTCTCATTTTGGGGCACTTCCTCCACTTTGCCATAGAGCTCGGAAGTCGAAGCCTGATAGATGCGGCAACAGTCGGTGAGTCCTAATTGACGCACGGCCTCCAGTATGCGCAGCACGCCTACGGCATCCACGTTGGCGGTGTATTCAGGCGAGTCAAAACTCACTTGCACATGGCTCTGTGCGGCAAGGTTATAGATTTCTGTAGGCTGGACAACGCTTATAACGCCGAGAATGCTCATAGAGTCGCTCAGGTCGGCATAGTGAAGGTGGAAATTTGTTTTTCCCTCAAGATGCGCAATACGGGGCCGGAAGTCTACGGAAGACCTGCGAATGACACCGTGTACATCGTAGCCTTTTTCTAATAACAATTCGGCCAGATAGGAACCGTCCTGGCCTGTGATGCCCGTAATAAGGGCTGTATTTCTTTTCTTCATAATGCTGTTTGTGATGATTTGTCCTTTCTGAAGGGTAGCGTTTCAATGGTTTAGATGGTTGCTTAATGCCGCGATTGTATTTTTCACGCGGCGCACTGTTGTTATCATCCTTTCAGAAGACTCCTGCATGGAATCGGGTTGGAAGGAGACTGGGCTTGTCATGGGTTCGCGGGCGGAGAAATGATATTCCCTGATTCCCGTCTTTTTGTAGAGTTGAAGAATGTTTTCTTCATTGACACCACTTCCGGCAAGAATGGCAATGCGGCCAGTTGCCTGAAGATAAAGATCGTGGAGGAGAGAAGCTCCGTCAATGGCGTTAGGATGCTGCCCGGAGGTAAGCACGCGGTCGAAACCGAGTCCGATGAGTTTTTCCAGCGCCTCTTTTGGCTGTCGACAACGGTCGAAGGCACGATGGAAGGTTACCGAGATGCCTTTACAGTGCGCGAGCAACTGTCGGCAGGCATTCCCGTCAAGGGTGCCATCGGGGTGAAGACAGCCAAAAACGACGCCGTCTGCACCAAGTTGTCGGGCCATGTCGATATCAGTAGCCATTCGTTCCAACTCGAGTGGAGAGTAACAGAAGTCACCGCCACGGGGACGGATGATGACATGAAGGCGGATGGCAGTCAGCAGTTTTCGGGCGGTCTTGATCTCGGCATAAGAAGGTGTTGTGCCACCTTCTGGAATGCCTGCACAGAGTTCCACACGGTCAGCGCCACCTTCCTGTGCGGCCAGACAACTCTCAACGCCATTGGTGCAAATCTCAAACAGAAAATTCTTTCTATTCATAAAAATTGCTTTTATGGTTGTAAAATTACAACTTTCCATTGAAACATTTGCTCTTTTATTAAGAAAAAAGTACTTTTGCAATGATAAATAATTTTAGCAATGAGACACAGATCACTTCTGTTTTGCTGTCTGTTAGCCTTTGCGATGACAGCGCACGCCGGTCATTTCATCACTGATGCGTCTTATCGCCAGAAGGTGAATACGGCATTTAATCACAAGATGCATCTGGTGGGAACCAAGTTTTTTCAGATCCGTAACCTTGGCGCAACGCAAGAGGAGCAAGAGGCTTTGGAGTTTCTCTATGCCTACATGCCAATTGCTGATGTGACTGACTATCCTACGCGTTACCATTTGAACAATGTGCGTGTAGCCTTGCGCGCCCGTCGTGAGATGCCTTGGGGTGGTCGTGTGCCGGAAATGCTCTTTCGTCATTTTGTTCTTCCTATGCGTGTCAACAATGAGCCATTGGACTCATCAAGAGTTGTCTTCTATCGCACATTAAAGGATAGGGTCAAGGGCATGACTATGGAGCAGGCCATTCTTGAGGTCAATCACTGGTGTCATGAGCACGTGACATATGAGCCGAGTGATGCGCGTACTTCGTCACCTTTACAGACGCTCCGTACGGGTCGCGGGCGTTGTGGTGAAGAAAGCACGTTTACGGTGGCGGCGCTCCGCTCTATCGGCATACCCGCGCGCCAGGTCTATACACCGCGATGGGCGCATACCGATGACAACCATGCCTGGGTTGAGGCATGGGCTGACGGTAAGTGGCATTTTCTTGGAGCTTGCGAGCCCGAGCCGGTTTTGGACCTTGGATGGTTCAATATCCCGGCCTCACGGGCCTTGCTTACCCATACACGTGTGTTTGGTGACTATGAGGGACCGGAGGAAGTGATGCTGCGTACGCCCAATAATACAGAGATCAACTTGATCGATAATTATGGTAGTTCGGCTCCGGTTAGGTTTCATGTTGTTTTTGCTGATGGCTCACCGGCCGCAGATGCACGAGTAGATTTCAAGATATATAACTATGCGGAGTTTTATCCTGCAGTTGCTAAATATACGGACAGAGATGGATATACCACTCTTTCAGCAGGAAAAGGAGACATGTTGGTATGGGCTTCGAAAAATGGTTATTACGGTTATGTGAAAGCTTCTTTCGGCAAAGACAGTCTGCTGACCATTCGTCTGACCAATAATGGCAGTACCGTGTTCTCGGGTCAGGAATTAGATATTGTGCCGCCTCCGGAACAAGCTCATCTGCCGGTAGTTTCAGCTGAAGCGCGTGCGAAGAATGATAGGCGTTTCTCTTATGAGGACTCCTTGCGCAATGCCTATATAGCTTCTTTCCCCACCGTTGAAAGTTTGAAGCAGTATCCTGACACAGCCGCGGTGCCTTTGTTAGTCAAAGCTCGTGGCAACTGGAAGGTGATAGAGGCTTTCCTCTTAAAATACAAGGGCCAGCATGACCGTGCAATCCGGCTTTTGGAAAGCCTCTCGGATAAGGATTTACGTGACATCCCGATGGAAATACTGGATGACAACATGCTGGCTTCGACGGATCAGCTTTGCCCCCGCGTGGAGGATGAGATGATAACGCGTCCTTTCAAATGTTTCTTTGAAAGGGTATTTGCTTCTCAGGCAAAGTCTTTCCGTGCGGATCCTTCGAGGCTTGCGGCATGGATGAGCACTCATATAAGACTGAATCCGGATAAGAAATCCATGAGTATTGCCCAGACGCCGGTAGGTGTCTATGAGAGCGGACTTACAGATGAACGTGGCCGTGATATTTTCTTTGTGGATGTCGCTCGTAGCTTGGGCATAGAGGCGAGGAAAGACATGGTAACATCGAAAGTCCAATATATGAGAAATGGTCAGTGGGTAGATGTGAATTTTGACCACCAAAAGTCATCAGTGGCGCAGCAGGGTACTTTGGTGTTGGACTATCAGCCCACTGAGCAATTGGAGAATCCAAAGTACTATAGCTATTTCACGATCAGTAAAATAGTCGATGGCCGCACGAGTCTTCTCAATTTCGATGAGGAGCAAGTAGATATGGGTGGCGGTACGTCCTGGGCAAATACATTCAAGAATGGCACGCCGTTGGATGCGGGTACTTACCTGCTTGTTACCGGACAACGTCTTGCTGACGGAAGTGTGTTGGCGAGAAATACAATTTTCAGGGTGATGCCGGGCAAGACCACGCATGTGGCATTAGTGATTCGCGAATCAACGGATGGGGTAAAGGTCATTGGTAATTTTGACAGTGAGTCGCTTTATCAAAGCCAGAATAAAGGTATGGTCAGTATTCTCAGCCAGACGGGAAGAGGCTATTTCGTGGTTGGCTTATTAGGGATCGGGCAGGAACCTACCAATCATGCACTGCACGATTTGGCTCGGGTCAAGGCACAATTTGACCGTTGGGGACGCCCGTTAGTCCTTCTCTTTGAAAACGAAGAGGCTGCGAAGAAGTTTGCGGTGCAAGCGAATGAGTTTGGCGCTCTGCCGTCCAATACCCTTTATGGTATTGATAAAGACGGAAAGATCCGTAAGCAGATTGTAGCGGGGATGCACCTGAAGAGCACCACTCAATTGCCGGTCTTCATTATTGCCGATACGTTCAATCGCGTACTGTTCGTTTCACAGGGATATACTATTGGTCTTGGAGAGCAGATCTCCAAAGTGGCAGCAAAGTTATAAGCAAAATGAAGGGGCCCTGAAAAGGCGCCCCTTATTTTTGGTTAATGGTCTATTTATAAATACTCTGAAGTGAACAGTTTGGATCGTGCGATCATGGCGGCACCGATTACGCCTGCCTTCTTCTTGAGTGTGGAAGTCTCAATGATGGAGTCGTCACTGACCAAATGCAACGCGTATTTCTTGATAGCACTGCGGACACTTTGTGTAATATAGCCGCCGTCATTGGACAGTTCGCCTCCAATAATGAGCTTGTCGGGGTTAAAGATATTGATCATTCCGGAGAGGAACATGCCAAGCTTGTCTCCCATCTGACTGATACACTCAATGCACATCATGTCTTCTTTGCCCAATGCGGTAAGAATATCGTCCAGACAAAGCACTCCGTCTTTCCCAGAGCCGCCCTTGCAGAGTATAGACTGCTCACCTTTTGCCAGCCGCTCATTGATGATCCGCAAGAGAGCAGCGCCAGAGACCTCCGTCTCCAGGCAGCCTTTTTTGCCACAGCGGCAGATGATTTCATTGTTAAAATAGTGCATGTGTCCGATCTCTCCGGAGAATCCAGACTCCCCAATGTAAAGTTTTCCGTCTGTGATAATGCCCATTCCTATTCCATAACTCACATTGACAAAAAGAGCATTTCTTACGCCTTCTGCACAGCCTTTGATATGTTCGCCGTAAGTCATGGCACGGGTATCATTGTCAATGTGCGTAGAGACTCCCACACGGTCGCTGAAGGAATTGGCAAGGTTTTCCTCGAAGGCGAAGGTGCTGAAGCTATTTCCGGTGTGAGGCTTCACACGGCCAGAGATATTGACGCAGACCTTGAATAGGTTACCGTTGTTAAGTTGTTTTTCTTCAATGTAGGTCTTGATGCCCTGGCATAGTTTTTCAAAACATTCTGGATTGTTTTCCAAATGGAAGGGGATTCCCATGCGCAGGTCTTTCACCTCGCCTGCAAAGTCCACGAGGCAAAAGTTGAGTGCATCTTGACAAGGATCCACACCGAGGAAATATCCACATGCGGGATTGAGTCCGTACATCATTGGCACGCGTCCCAATCCACTTTCATGCTTTCCCATCTCTATGACAACACCTTTTTCCAAAAGTTCTCCAACAATCTTTGTTGCTGTTGGCGTGCTCATCATAGCACTTCGGGCCAAGTCAGGAATGGAGGTTTGTCCTTCTGTGATGAGCGTGTTCATCAACTTTTTCTTAGGCAGCGTGTCCATCGCTGCAATGACAGATTTGACTAATCGTTCCATTTAAAAAAATGTTTAAGGCCTTTATCAGCTCTCATGGAAAAGATGAAGAGCATTTTATTAATAAATGCCAGAATGCTTGCTCCTTTCTTTTCGAGGGAGAGCTGGTAAAGGGGAGATTAGGGTCGTAACAATAGTGTTACGGCCGGTATTGTACGAAGGCTTCCATGGCTTCATAGCAAGCCAGTCCGAGATCATCGTAAAGCTTTGCCGTTCCACGGTTGCGATCTTCAGCTCGTTGCCAGAATAGGCGCTCGTCGTTGCCGAGGAAGGGCGCACTTTCCATTTGTGAGCTGTGCTTGAGGATAGCGTTTCGTTTAGCTCTTAGCTCTTCCGGCGACATAGGAACACACATCTCGATGTTTTCAATTTCCCATTCTGCCCAAGCTCCACGGTACATCCAGATGCGGCAGTTCTTGAGCCACTGTGCGCCAGCTTGCTTCTCAAGGTCTATGGCTGCCAACACAGCGTCGGTGCATTTACGGTGGGTACCGTGCGGGTCAGCGAGGTCACCAGCTACGAATATTTCGTCCGGATGGATCTCGACAAGCAACTTTCTGACAATGTTCACGTCTTTCTCCGTCATGGGGAATTTCTCAATGCGGCCGCTCTCATAGAAGGGAAGGTCGAGGAAATGGACGTGGTCGAGTGGAATGTGGTTGTAAGTACAGGCTGTACGTGCTTCACCACGCCGGATTAATCCTTTGATATGGCGCACGTCGGGAGTATCGATATCTCCTTCTTTCTTCTCGGCAAGGAAAACTTTGATGTCTTTATACATCTTCTTGATGGTCTCATCTTTCTCGCCTATGAAGATTTGATTGAATCCGTTGATGAAATGCATGAAGCGAGTCACCTCCTCATCGCCCACAGCGATGTCTCCTGATGTCTCATAGGCTACATGGAGGTCATGTCCCTGGTTGACGAGACGTTGGATGGTGCCACCCATAGAGATGACATCGTCGTCAGGGTGGGGTGAGAATACAATGATGCGTTTGGGGAATGGTGTGGCACGCTCTGGACGGTTGCTGTCGTCAGCATTGGGCTTACCGCCAGGCCATCCAGTGATGGTGTGCTGCAGGTCATTGAATATCTTGATATTGCACTGATAGGCAGAGCCATAAAGTGCTAAAAGTTCGGAGAGGCCATTCTCGTTGTAGTCTTTGTTAGTAAGTTTGAGGATAGGCTTACCAATCTTCTGACAGAGCCAGACGAGAGCGGCACGAGTAAGTTTGTTATTCCATTTGCAACTGGCTACGAGCCACGGATGGATGATACGCGTGAGTTTCCCTGCCGCTGCCAGGTCTGTCACCACATGACAGTCGTTATGGGTCTGCAGAAAACTGGAAGGAATGGAATCGGTGAGTGGGCCTTCAACTGTTTTCTGGATGATGTCGGCTTTCTCTTCGCCCCATGCGGTGACGAAGATTTTGCGTGATGCCATGATGTTGGCCATGCCCAGTGTGATAGAGCAGGGTGGTACTGCATCCTGTCCGCCAAAGCTCATGGTCATCTCCTCACGTGAAGTAGCGTCAATGAGCATGAGGCGTGTACGCGATGCGAGACCTGAACCTGGCTCATTAGTAGCGACATTACCGATACGTCCTATGCCAAGGAGCATGATGTCAATACCACCTGCAGCGGCAATATTTTCTTCATATTGGCGGCAAAGTTGCTGTACGTCGCCTTGTGGCACCATGCCATCAGGAGAGAAAATGTTTTCAGCAGGGATGTCAAGGTGGTCAAGAAAGAGCGTCTTGAGCTGATGAAGACTGCTGATTGCACTTTCTGCCTTGAGTGGGAAATACTCGTAGGCATTGAACACCACTACGTTGTGGAAGCTCAGGCTCTCTTCTTTGTGACGGCGGATAAGCTCTTCGAAGATGGGAGTAAGACTCTGTCCTGTTCCTACTCCAAACACACACTTTTTCCCCTCCTTTTCTTTTGCTTTGATTTCTTGTTCTACAGCATCTGCAATGGCTTTTGCACCGTCTTCTACTTTGGGATAGATATCGGTAGGCAGCTTCTCAAAGCGTGTGATTTCGGACCGTTCTACGGCGGTGGAAGGGTGATAGAATTCCTCAGCAACTTGGTTGAGGACAATCTGTGAACTTAAATTCAAATTCATGGTTGTATGTACTTAGTAGGCTTTTACTATATTGTCACATCAGATATTGTCTTTCTCTATATCTTTGAAATAGCGATAAGTACCCACTTTCAACTCTTCACTTGCAGCCTCATCGGCAACGATGACGGCATGTGGATGTTGCTGAAGGGCGCTGATAGTCCATGCTTGTGTGACGGGTCCTTCGACGGCCGCCTTCAGCGCGCGAGCTTTATTGTGACCGTTGACCAGAATGAGAACTTCTTCAGCATCCATTACAGTACCAACACCAACAGTGAGTGCATGCTTAGGAACCTTGTTTACGTCGCCTTCAAAGAAGCGAGAGTTGGCAATGATCGTATCCGTGGTGAGTGTTTTCACCCGTGTGCGACTGGTGAGTGACGAGAAAGGCTCATTGAAAGCAATGTGCCCGTCGGGTCCTATTCCACCGATGAAAAGGTCGATGCCGCCTGCCTTGATGATGCTTTCTTCGTATGCAGTACATTCTTTTTCCAGGTCCGGTGCATTTCCGTTGAGGATATGGATTTGTGTTTCGGGGCAGTCTATGTGGTCGAAAAGGTTATGTCGCATAAAGCTGTGGTAGCTCTCGGGGTGCGTTTCCGGCAGGCCTACATACTCATCCATATTAAAGGTGATGACGTTCTTGAAGGACACACGTCCTTCTTTACAAGCCTTGACCAAGGCTTTGTACATACCAATTGGTGAAGAACCAGTCGGCAAACCGAGCACAAACGGTTTGTCAGCACTGGGATGTGCAGTGTTAATGCGGTTGATGACATACTCTGCCGCCCAGTGTGACAGGCTGTCGTAGTCTTTTTCAATGATGACTCTCATGGCTTTTTAATATAGCTTTTATTATTGCGTTTTTATTGGCAGATAGCTTTTATTCTCTGTGTATATGTTGTTACATATGTTCTCTTATTAAGAGAAGACATATTGTTTATCATTCCATTGTGCTGCAAAGTTAATCAAAATCTGATCCCTTACAAAATATTTTTAGTAATAATATGGTAATTATAATTAATTTACTTTCAGTAAACTGGCATTTATCTGACAATAATCTCATCAGTGAAGATCCATTCTCCAGGATTATCACAGTTAGCTTCGATATGCAGATAGCGTGCACGGTCTTTTCCTTTCCACTGCCAAGGCATCACCGTAATAGTGTTCAGATGCTCCCGTGGCTGCACACGAGTATACAGTTCGCGATAGTTGACACCGTCGTTGGAGACACTAATGCGAAAGGTCTTGGGGAAGAATATCCATGGATTATCAAATTGCATCATTTCCATTGTGATACTGTTTAGCGGTTTGACTTCGCCTAAGTCTACAGTAATATCAAGTGGATTTTTCGTGAGATCCCTGCCTTGCATGAATCCTTGCCATCGGCCATCGTTGTTGGACCAGCCGCCTAACTTCCCGTCCACGAGTGACTTGTCACCTTCTGCAGCATAGCGGTCTGCATAGAGACTATGGTATGTCACCGTGGCAAAAAGGGCTCTGTTGTTGACCGGTTTTAAGCTCTCTTTTCTGTCACCATGTTCTTTCCGGAGATCGAATGCGTTGACTTGATGGTCATTGAGCCATTCTATTTGGTTGAAGATCGATTGTCTGAGTTGTGGATAGGAGAGTCGATCGCCGCTCCATCCTTTCTCAGCTATAGCCATCTCACGTGGATAAAGCATATATTCCGCATGCTTGGCGGTAGGTATCTGCTCTGTCCATAAGTTCCCCTGGATACCCAAAATATGTCCTTTCCCGCAGGTATCGACAGTTGATGGGAGTGAAAACTGATCAGGACGATATCTCCATAATCCCTCTAATGAAAGGTATCCGCCAAAGGCTTTGTGGACAAATCGGGGATCATCCTGGTAACGGTCAAGGTAGTATTCTCCTGGTGTCAGAATGACATTATGCCCTCTCATGATCGCCTCTTGGACAGCTTTGGAATCGCGCCATACCATTATATTCATGTTGCTGCCTAATGAAGGATTGCTCTTGACGAGACTGTCGGTGAGTACTTCATCCCAGCCAATAGCCTCTCGTCCAAAAAGTTTGAGGAAGGCTGCCATGCGCTGAATAAGGTATCCTTGTAAGTTGTCGGTTGAATGAAGTCCTAACTGCTTTGCCAAATGAATGCATCGTGGGCATTTGCGCCATGCCTCTTTTCCAGCTTCATCGCCGCCAATATGAATGAAATGAGAGGGAAAAACATCCATTACTTCTCTCATTACATTAAAAAGAAAGGCATAAGTAGCTTCGTTGGAAGGGCAAAGATCACCTTGTGGACCAGAATTCCCAATGCATTTAAGTTCAGGATAAGCCTCCGTTACTTCTTGACTATGTCCAGGCATCTCTATCTCTGGCACAATGGTGATGCCTCGATCGGCAGCATAAGCCACAAGCTCTTTAAGCTGCTCTTGCGTGTAATAGCCTCCATAAGCGGCGGGATTGCCTTCGGAAAGATACTGTCGGTCATACCCTTTGTCCCACCATTCGGTCCAGTCGCTTTGTGTTCGCCAGGCCGCTATCTTTGTCAGTTTGGGGTATTCTTTGATTTGGATGCGCCACCCTCCGGCGTCAGTCAGATGAAGATGTAGGCGGTTAATCTTATAATGTGAGAGGATCTCAACTTGTTTTTCGAGAAAGCTGATGGGGAAAAAGTGCCTTGACACATCTATCATACATCCTCTCCAGGCATAGGTTGGATGGTCTTCAATATGGCCTAATGGGAGCTTGTCGCCTTGCCTAAGTTGGCTAAGAGTTTGAAGGGCATATAAAAATCCTTGCCGGTTACGGCTCTTGACGTTGATACCTTGTGCTGTAATGTCAATCTTATACCCCTCTTCAGGCAGTGAAGTGTCGTAGGTACTCTCAACGCATTCCTGTAAGGGCTTGGTTAATTTGAAAGCCTTGCCTTTCTCCATTTCAATGACTTTAGGTTGGGGCATGAGACGTGGAATGAATTGTTGAGCAGCTGCAGGTATCGTAAATACAGCCATAGAAGAGATGAGCATTTGGCGGACCATGTTCTTCATTCAGTTTGGTTCTGAATGCAATATTACGAAGAATATTTGTAATATTCGAATGAAATAGCATTTTTAAATTTCTTTATAATTGTGCGAATCATACTATCTATGCGTATCTGCTCAGGTAATTGGTGGATAGCAAGTTACACAGGTGATATGCTCCCCGACCCTCTGGAGAAGTACTTGCAGCAACTTACGGTGATGGCGTATACTCACTCTTTTCCAATGGCAGCAGCAGGCTGGCTTATGGCTTAGCGTTGGGAAATCTGCGTGCCAACTATGTCTACAGCCTGCCCAGAGATATCCATGGTGCTGGCAAAGAAAGCGCTTTAGCCTGCCCGAGTGACGTCATCGCGTCGATGACACCCGACAGACGCCGTCTGCGATTACGGTGTAGAGGCAATGCGATTACGGTGTAGAGGCAATGCGTTTACGGTGTAATCGCATTGCCATTACGGCGTTGAGGTGATGCTTACAAGCGTGCGGTAAATGTATAGCAGTCGGGGAAGGTTGCCGCCACTTTCGTGGGGTTATTGCGGAAGATACCGAAGATGGCACTTCCGCTGCCTGACATTTGCGCGTAGGCGGCACCGATCCCGTAGAGCCGTTGCTTGATAGCTTCCAATTCGGGATGCGCCTTGAAGACCGGTCGCTCAAAATCGTTGCTAAGGTCGTCTTTCCAGGTGTCGATAGGCTGTCTGACTACATCGCGGCAACACCTTTCAGGCTTTCGGCAGACTATTTCACGGTAGGCCTGAGCGGTGGAGACGGTGATGTCGGGCTTGACAATGGCGATGTAGTAACCGTCGAGATTTCCTTTGGGTCCGTCGGCGGGTTCAAGTATTTCACCACGGGAGGTGGCAAACGACGGCTCTGCCTCAATGAAGAATGCACAGTCGGATCCCAGTAGGGCGGCATAGCGCTCCATCTCGGCGATGCCGATGTTGAGGCGGAAGCGCTCGTCGAGCAGACGGATCATGAACGCGCCGTCGGCTGATCCGCCACCGAGACCTGCCTGCATGGGTATGCGTTTGAAGAGATGGGCATGGATTCGGGGGAGCTCATAATCGGCGGCAAGCAGTGAGTAGGCTTTCACCACGAGGTTTTTCTGCTCGTCGCAGTCCACGGCGTTGCCGGTGACTTTCAGGTCGCAGGGAACATCTGAAGGAAACTCCTCGCTCATATACTTGATCTCAAGGGCGTCGGTGAGGAGAATAGGGTAGAACACGGTCTCTATGTCGTGGTAACCATCGGGGCGCTCCGCTACAATGTTGAGTCCGAGGTTAATCTTGGCGCAAGGAAAAGTAATCATAGTCTCTAATGGTTTTCGATACGCATGAATCATGCGTCATGTTTATACTTTGCAAAAATAAATCTTTTTGTTGAAACAGGAACTCTTTGCAGCGGGAATTTTGTAATTTTGTACCGAATTAATTGCAGACTATGCCAGAACAAAGTAAGAAACCACGCCGTAAGGCTTCTGCCCCCATTGACCCGACCTATGGTCATTTGCAGCCTCAGGCACTTGATATAGAAAAAGTTGTGCTTGGCGCGCTGATGATTGACAAGGACGCTTTCTCCATTGTGTCGGAGACTCTTCGACCCGACACTTTCTATGAACCTCGCCATCAGAAAATCTATGCGGCAATACAGAAGCTCAACATCGACGAGAATCCTGTAGACATTCTCACTGTGACCAACGAGCTGGAGAAGGAGGGCACCCTTGACGACGTGGGCGGCCCCACCTATATTGTTGATCTTGCCTCGCATGTGGCGTCAGCTGCCAATGTGGAATACCATTCGAAGATTCTTCAGCAGAAGTATATGGCACGTCAACTGATCTCTTTTGCCAGCAAGGTGGAAACGGCGGCCTTTGACCCGATGGTTGACACCGACGAGCTGATGCAGGAGGCGGAGGGCTCTCTCTTTGAGATCTCGCAGAAAAACATGCGACAGGACTACACCCAGATCGATCCCGTAGTCCGTCAAGCTGTCGACATCATACAGAAAGCCTCATCGAATAGCACCGGTCTGACGGGTATTCCGTCGGGCTTTACCAAACTTGACGACATGACTTCGGGCTGGCAGAAAAGTGACCTCGTCATCATTGCCGGGCGTCCTGCCATGGGTAAGACCTCTTTTGCACTGTCCATTGCCAAGAATATTGCAGTGGACTATTGTGAACCTGTGGCTTTCTTCTCGTTGGAGATGAACAACGTGCAGCTCGTAGATCGCCTGATAAGTAATGTGTGTGAGATTGAAGGCAAGAAGATCATGAACGGTCAGCTTGCCCGCGATGAATGGGAGCGCCTTGACAAGCGATTGTCTAAACTGACGGGTGCGCCGCTCTTCATTGACGATACGCCAGGCATGTCTATCTTTGAGTTGCGCACAAAAGCCCGCCGGCTGGTGCGCGAGAAAGGCGTGAAACTCATCATGATCGACTATCTGCAGCTGATGAATGCCAATGGCGCGCGCTTTGGCAATCGTCAGGAAGAGGTCTCGACCATCTCCCGTTCGCTGAAAGGTCTTGCTAAAGAGCTGGATATTCCCGTCATCGCACTCTCACAGCTCAACCGTACAGTGGAAAACCGTGAAGGCTTGGAGGGCAAACGGCCCCAGCTAAGTGATTTGCGTGAGTCAGGTGCTATTGAGCAGGATGCCGATATGGTGCTTTTTGTGCACCGTCCTGAATACTATCACCTGTATGAAGATGAGAAAGGTAACGACCTGCGCGGCAAGGCACAGATTATTATCGCCAAGCACCGTAAGGGCGCTACAGGTGATGTGCTGCTCTCTTTCCAGGGGCAGTACACGCGCTTTGCCAATCCGGAGGATGCCATGCTGGCACCATTACCCGGCGATATGGGCGGAGAAATCATTGGATCGAGGCTTGGCAACGATGATGATCCGCTTGGGGGTGGCAGCGGATCACCCCCCTTCTGATAGATTATCACATTTATTCATAAAAAAATAACAGATTATTTGTTGGTATGTGGATAAATGTTTACCTTTGCAACCGAAAAACAAAATAAACGACAATGATAGCACTTATCGCCATCCTTACCATTATTATTTTGGGCATTCGACTGCGTACAACGGTTGGAAGTGAAGGGGCGTGCGTGCATGTCTGATAAGATATCCCATAGCAAGGCCTTTCCACTTCCAACAGTGGGAAGGCCTTTTTGCTTTATGAAAGTGATTCTTTATTTAATTCAGATCATTAATCGGTAAATATACACATTATTATATATTATGAGTGAGAGACTTTATATTTTTGACACAACGTTGCGTGATGGCGAGCAGGTACCCGGTTGCCAGTTGAACACAGTAGAGAAGATTCAAGTGGCCAAGCAGTTGGAGCTTCTCGGCGTGGATGTCATCGAGGCTGGCTTCCCCATCTCTTCGCCTGGCGACTTCAACTCCGTAGTGGAAATCAGCAAGGCTGTTACTTGGCCGACGATTTGCGCTTTGACGCGTGCTGTGGAGAAAGATATCGACTGTGCAGCCGAGGCATTGAAGTATGCAAAGCATAAGCGGATACACACAGGATTGGGCACGAGTGACTCTCATATTAAGTATAAGTTTAATAGCAATCGTGAGGATATTCTCGAGCGTGCCGTGCGTGCCGTGGCCTACGCAAAGAAATATGTGGAAGACGTGGAGTTCTATGCTGAGGATGCCGGACGCACAGACAACGAGTATCTTGCCCGTGTGGTCGAGGCTGTCATCAAAGCCGGTGCCACGGTTGTCAACATACCTGACACCACCGGTTACTGCCTGCCCAACGAGTATGGCGCCAAGATAAAATACCTTAAAGAGCATGTCGACAACATCGACAAGGCGATTATCTCTACACATTGTCATAACGATCTCGGCATGGCTACCGCCAACACACTTGAGGGGGTGCTCAACGGGGCAAGGCAAGTAGAAGTGACCATCAACGGTATCGGTGAGCGTGCCGGAAACACCTCCTTGGAAGAGATAGCAATGATTCTGAAATGCCATAAAAACATAGGAATTGACACTAATATCAATACCCGTAAGATCTATCCCATTTCACGTATGGTCTCCTCGCTGATGAACATGCCTGTGCAGCCTAACAAAGCTATCGTTGGCCGCAACGCCTTTGCCCATTCTTCGGGAATCCATCAGGATGGTGTGTTGAAGAATGTACAGACTTACGAAATCATTGATCCGAAGGATATAGGTCTGGAGAATAACGAGATTGTGCTTACCGCACGGTCGGGTCGGGCTGCTCTCAAATATAGATTGGAGGCCAATGGCGTTGACATCAAGGACCAGAGCCGGCTTGACAAGATCTATGAGGAATTCCTCAAACTTGCAGACAGGAAGAAAGAAATCACCGATGATGATGTGCTGATGCTCGCAGGAGCCGACAAAGCAGCCTCTCATGCTGTTAAGCTCGACTATCTGCAGGTGACGGCCGGTAAAGGCGTGCGCAACGTGGCAAGTATCGGTCTCGATATCGCCGGAGAGAAGTTCGAGGAGAGTGCTTCTGGCAATGGTCCTGTGGACGCGGCCATTCAGGCGCTTAAACGGATTATCCATAGGCAGATGACGTTGAAGGAGTTTACCATTCAGGCCATCACGCAAGGCTCCGACGATGTGGGTAAAGTGCACATGCAGGTGGAATACGACGGACACGTTTACTATGGCTTCGGTGCTAATACAGACATAGTTACAGCTTCTGTTGAGGCTTATCTCGATTGCATCAACAAGTTCAGGAAATAACGGAGATAGAGCTTTGGATTCTTAAAAACATCAATAGAATATGAATACACTTTTCGATAAGATTTGGGACAGCCATGTCGTTCAGGTTGTCAAGGACGGTCCCACACAGCTTTACATCGACCGACTCTATGGCCATGAGGTGACGACTCCGCAGGCTTTCGACGGTCTGCGTCAGCGTGGTTTGAAGGTCTTCCGACCGAAACAGAACTTCTTTATGCCTGACCACAATATTCAGACACATGATCAGGATAAGCCTATCGTTGATCCCGTAGGACGTCACCAGGTGGACACGCTCGACAGGAACTGTGAAGAGTTTGGACTGACAGAGTTCAAGATGAACACTGAGGACAATGGAATTATCCATGTCATTGGTCCTGAGAAAGGACTTTCGCTGCCTGGAATGACCATTGTCTGTGGTGACAGTCACACATCGACGCATGGTGCTGTGGGGGCCGTGGCTTTCGGTATAGGCACTTCTGAAGTGGAGATGGTGCTTGCGTCTCAGTGTATCTTACAGCAGAAGCCGAAATCGATGCGTATCAGTGTCAATGGGAAGCTGAAGCGGGGAGTGACTGCAAAGGATGTGGCGCTCTATCTGATGAGTCAGCTCTCCACATCGGGCGCGACGGGCTATTTCGTAGAATATGCGGGCGATGTAGTGCGCGACATGTCGATGGACGGACGTCTCACACTCTGCAACCTTTCCATTGAGATGGGTGCCCGTGGCGGTTTTGTGGCTCCTGATGAGACTACTTTCGCCTATCTGAAAGGCCGTGAGTATGCACCTAAAGGTGCCGATTGGGATAGGGCTGTAGCTTATTGGAAGACCCTCAAGAGTGGCGATGACGCGGTTTTTGACCAAGAACTTGTATTCAATGCAGACGACATTGAGCCCCGCATCACCTATGGTACCAATCCCGGCATGGGCATAGGCATCAATGAAACGATTCCCACACTTGATGAGATTCCGGAGACAGAACGTTCTGGTTTCGAGAAAAGCCTCAAGTATATGGGTTTCCAACCCGGCGAGAAATTATTGGGTCACCCTATCGACTATGTCTTTCTTGGTGCCTGCACTAATGGCCGTATAGAGGATTTCCGTGCGTTTGCCGGAATGGTGAAGGGCAAGCATAAAGCTGAAAATGTTGTGGCTTGGCTTGTACCCGGATCGCATCTTGTCGCGCGTCAGATCAAGGAAGAGAGCCTTGACAAGGTATTGATAGAGGCCGGCTTCGCCATCCGCCAGCCAGGATGCTCCGCATGTCTGGCAATGAACGATGATAAAGTGCCTGCCGGTAAGTATAGTGTTTCAACAAGTAACCGCGACTTTGAAGGGCGACAGGGACCTGGCAGTCGTACCATTCTTGCCAGCCCCCTCGTAGCGGCAGCAGCAGCAATAACAGGAAAAATCACAGACCCCAGAACTCTTTAATCATGAAGCAGAAATTCAATATCATCACATCAACATGCGTTCCCCTTCCCCTGGAGAACGTGGATACCGATCAGATCATCCCGGCACGCTATTTGAAGCTGACCCAGAAAGACGGCTTCGGGCCTTATCTCTTTCACGATTGGCGCTTTAATGCTGACGGCTCAGAGAAAAAAGACTTTGTGCTTAACAAGCCTGACTTTAAGGATGCCGTCATACTCGTGGCCGGAAAGAACTTTGGGTCAGGTTCCTCGCGTGAGCATGCCGCATGGGCCATCGCAGGTTATGGCTTTAGAGTCGTTATCAGTTCTTTTTTCGCGGATATTCACAAAAACAACGAGCTCAACAACTTTGTACTTCCCGTGGTTGTCACAGAGAGCTTCCTGAAAGAGCTCTTTGACAGCATTGCCCATAATCATCAGACACAAGTGCGTGTCGATTTGCCCAATCAAACGGTTACGAATCTCGCTACCGGTCGCAGTGAGCATTTTGAGATTAATGGATATAAGAAGCATTGCCTGGAGAATGGGCTTGACGATGTGGATTTCCTGGTACAAAACCGAGACAAGGTAGAGGCGTGGGAAGAAAAACACAAGAGATAATGGTAGGTAAGGATCGTGAGATAGAGATCATGGACTGTACGCTACGTGATGGCGAACAGACCAATGGCGTAAGTTTTCTGCCGCATGAGAAGCTGATGATAGCCCGCTACTTACTTTCTGAAGTAGGAGTTGATCGCATAGAAGTGGCCTCAGCAAGAGTATCGGAGGGTGAGAAAGACGCTGTGTCCATGGTATGCAATTATGCCCGACAGCACGGGATGCTCAATAGGGTAGAAGTCTTGGGGTTTGTTGACGGTGAGAAATCAGTAGATTGGATAACAGAGTGTGGTTGCAAAACCATTAATCTGTTGGCGAAAGGCTCTTTGAAGCATTGCCAGTGCCAGTTGAAGAAAACGCCAGAGAAACATATAGACGATATTAAGGCTGTAATTGCTTATGCGCATTCTAAAGGCATGGATGTAAACCTCTATTTAGAGGATTGGTCGCAGGGCATGCGTGACAGCCGCGACTATGTCTGGGCCATGATGGATGCGTTAAAGGACGAGGGGATAGTGAGGTTTCTTTTGCCTGATACACTCGGCATTCTCAATCCTTTAAACTCTTATGAATATACCCGCGCAATGACGGACCGGTATCCAGATACGAAGTTTGAGTTTCATGCCCACAACGACTATGACATGGCAGTAGGCAACTCATTAATGGCTGTGGAGGCTGGTTGCTCAGGATTGCATGTAACCGTCAATGGGCTGGGCGAGCGTTGTGGCAATGCGCCACTGAGTAGCATTCATGTGATGCTCAAAGACCAGATGCACGTTAAGGAACATATAGATGAGACAACACTGATGGAAATCAGCAACATTGTTGCGGGATACAGTGGCATCGGGTATTCGCCCAATACGCCGGTTATCGGTGAGAATGTTTTCACACAGGTAGCAGGCGTTCATGCTGACGGTGATAATAAAGCTCATTTGTACAGTAATGCCCTCGTTCCTGAGCGCTTTGGCAGACATCGTGAGTTTGCTTTGGGAAAGAACTCCGGTAAGGCGAATATTGTCAGGAATCTGGAAGACATAGGCCTGGAACTTACCAAGGAGCAGACAAAGGCTGTAACGCAGCGTATCACGGAGCTTGGAGACAAAAAGCAACTGGTCACTCAGGATGATTTACCCTATATTGTCAGTGATGTGTTGAAGCACTCTTCACCTGAGCAGACAGTAAAATTGGTGAGTTATATGGTTTCTACCAGCTATGGACTGAAGCCTATTGCCAGTCTGAAAGTCAGCATCAATGGTAAGGAGTACGAGGCTGACTCGACAGGTGATGGTCAGTATGATGCTTTCGTGAAAGCCTTGCGAAAGATATATAAGGAAAAGCTCAACCGTACATTTCCATTGCTGCAGAACTATGCGGTGACTATTCCCCCCGGTGGCCGCACAGATGCCCTCGTGCAGACTGTGATAACATGGAACGACGGAGAAAAGCAATGGCGCACGCGTGGGCTTGATGCAGACCAGACTGAGGCCGCTATCCAAGCTACGATCAAGATGCTGAATATGATAGAGGAGGCGGAGAATGCTTCGTTGAGAAATAAAGAGTAAAGTGGAATTAAAGAATAAGGTAAAACAATTACGATATGAATTTAAAAATTGCGGTACTCCCCGGCGACGGTATTGGTCCGGAGATTATGCCAGAGGCCTTAAATGTGCTGAATGTGATCGCTAAGAAGTTTGGACACACTTTCACGTACAAGGAGGCTATTTGCGGTGCTCATGCCATTGATGCTTGTGGAGACCCATTCCCCGATGAGACATTCAAAACATGTATGGATGCAGATGCAGTGCTCTTTGCAGCTGTAGGTGATCCGCATTTTGATAACAACCCAACGCTGAAGGTTCGTCCGGAGACAGGCCTTCTCGCTATGCGCAAGAAGCTTGGGCTTTTTGCCAATGTGCGACCTGTGGCGACATTCGACTGTCTTCTCCACAAGAGTCCACTGAAAGAGGAGCTGATCAAGGGCGCAGACTTCGTCGTTATTCGTGAACTGACTGGCGGAATGTATTTCGGTGAGAAGTATCAGGATAATGATAAGGCCTATGATACAGACATCTACTATCGTCCGGAGATAGAGCGCATCCTGAAGGTGGCTTTTGACTTTGCCATGCGCCGCAGCAAGCACTTGACGGTTGTTGACAAGGCTAACGTCCTTGCCAGCTCAAGACTTTGGAGACAGATTGCCAAGGAAATGGAACCTAAATATCCTGAGGTAACCGTCGACTATATGTTTATTGACAATGCTTCCATGCGGGTGCTCACGGAGCCTCGTTATTTTGATGTCATTGTCACTGAGAACACATTCGGCGATATTCTTACAGATGAGACGTCGGCCATCACGGGCTCTATGGGCTTGCAACCATCAGCCTCTCTTGGTGAGCACACGCCACTATTTGAGCCTGTCCATGGATCTTGGCCGCAGGCTGCGGGTAAGAATATAGCCAATCCTCTTGCTGAAATCCTTTCTGCTGCCATGATGCTTGAGCATTTCGGATTGAAAGAGGAGGGTGCCGCTATCCGAAAAGCATGCAATGCAAGCCTTATCAACAATGTCCGTACTCCCGAAATTCAGGTTGAGGGTGGCAGCCACTATGGTACGAAAGAGGTAGGCGAGTGGATTGCGAAATGCATTGAAGAGAATTAATACATGTCTAAGTCTATGTTGTGCTCACGTGCCATTTTGCGCATGTTGAGCACAGCATACCTCATTCTTCCTAATGCTGTATTGATGCTTACATTGGTTGTTGCGGCAATTTCTTTAAAAGACATTTGTTGAAAGTAGCGCATGAAGACAACTTCACGTTGAGATGCTGGCAGCCTATTCATGATATTTTTAGCATCTTCCATGACCTGGCTGTTGATGATTATTTCTTCGATATTCATTTCCTCTATTTCCCTGGTCTGTAGGTTCGAGAGATCGTTGTCTTCAGTAGGCTCGACAATATGGTTGTTTCTTGATGCCCGAAATCCATCCATTATCACATTATGGGCAATACGCATGCACCACGCAATAAATTTGCCTGTTGGCGAATATAATCCGTTTTGCAGCTTCGTGATAATCTTGATGAAGGTCTCTTGGAAAATATCGTTGGCCTTGTCCTCATCATGCACCACATAAAAAATATATGAGAAGAGACTTGTCTTATTATGCTCCAACAACAGTTCAAACGCCCTGTCATCACCGTTCATATAGCATACGGCGAGTTCTTCATCAGACTTTCTTGAGAGAGTCTTAATAGATTCCTTCATTGAATGGATGTTTTGAATGAAGTAAAAATATGTCTATAGGCCAAATGTTTAATTGAAAATGACTGCTGCAAAAATAAGTATTTTTGGTCTTCCCACCAAATTTTTAACACAATAAATGCAATAAACTTTATTCCTTATATTCATGAGATATCAATTATTATGTGTATTTTTGCAGCACAATTGATTAAAAGTATAGTAAATGAACTTGAAAATCCGTTTGTCCATATTGACGTTCCTTGAGTTCGGCGTTTGGGGAGCCTATTTAACTTGTATGGGGAATTATCTTGGTGTTGCTGGAATGGGTGCAGAGATTTCTTGGTTTTATGCCATCCAGGGTATTGTTTCCATTTTTATGCCTACACTAATAGGCATCGTTGCAGACAAATGGGTTCAGCCTCAGCGACTGCTTGGCTTGTGCCATCTGCTTGCGGGTGGTTTCATGCTATCACTTTGGTTCATTGGGATGAATGCAGGGTTTGGTCACGAGGTACCTAACAAGTCTGTCTTTATTGCTCTTTATACACTGAGTGTGGCTTTCTATATGCCGACGTTGGCATTGACGAATACTACTGCATTTACCATATTGAAAAATCATGGAGGTGATACGGTCACTGATTTCCCTCCTATCCGTTCCTGTGGTACAGTTGGTTTTATCATCGTAATGTGGTTTGTAAACTGTGCTACATGGGATAACGGGACTTTCTCCATGACGTTTGCACAGAACGCACACAAGTTCCAGTATACTTATAATCAGTTTCTTGTATCTGGTTTATTGAGTCTTGTTATGTTCTTCTATGTGTTTTCTCTTCCTCAGTGTAGGATTGTCAAGCAGGCTTCTGTGCAGGAGAAGACGCTCACCCAAATGCTTGGACTTGACGCTTTCTGTCTTTTTAAGGACCGCCGTATGGCTTTGTTCTTTATCTTCTCAGCTTTGCTGGGAATGTCTCTTCAAGTTACCAATAGTTTTGCAGGGCCGTTTATTTCAAGCTTCCAAGGCAGTGCAGATCCATTGATCGCTTCATCATTTGCAGCAAGCAATGCTACACTGCTTACTTCTATTTCTCAAGTGAGTGAGGCTTTCTGCATATTACTTATTCCCTTTTTTATGAAGCGTTATGGCATTAAGAGTGTGATGATCATTGCTATGTTCGCTTGGGTATTGAGGTTTGGTTTCTTCGGGATAGGCAATCCTACAATGCCGGGTGTATTGTTCTTTATACTCTCATGTATTGTCTACGGTGTGGCTTTTGATTTCTTTAATGTTTCGGGTGGCATCTTTGTGGATAGAGAATGTGATCCTTCAGTTAAGGCTTCAGCGCAAGGTCTTTTCATGTTGATGACTAATGGTATTGGAGCGACTGTAGGTACTTTGTCGGCAGGTGCCGTCGTCAATCATTTTTGCTCATGGACCCAAAAAGGTGAGGCTTCTTATCTAATGGGCGATTGGCGGTCTTGCTGGTTTATCTTCGCAGGCTTTGCTCTTGTCGTTTGCATTGCCTTCGCTTTGGCCTTCCGTCCAGCCAGGCATAATGGGAAATAAAATTAGTGAATGTCAAGAATCAGACTATATTTCCAACTGGCAACAGAAGTAGTAGGGGTTGATCACGAAGGCTTGCTCATTCTTGCTGATTCCTTTCAGGAACGGCAGATTGTTATTCCATGCAATGAAAGCGTTCTTGATGAATTCAAAGAGCGCTTGAATAGCCATCAGCAGCAGTCAAGGGTATCGGATGTGTTATTCAGGGTCATTAAATGGCAAACGGACTTGTCGCTTGAGCTTGTAATAATGAATGTTGTCAATGGCAATTATTCAGTAATTCTAAATAATACTGATTCATTGGAGCAGGTTCCTATTAATGGTGCGCAGGCAGTATTACTCAATTTTATCAGCAAGGACAAGATTCCGGTTTATATTGATGAAGGGCTTTTCTTAAAACAGAGTTCTCCTTTTGATTTACGTGCTTCAGGTGTGCCGCTCCCTATCAATACACTCCCTTCATCGATGCTGCGACAAGCACTTACGAAGGCTATTAATTCGGAAAATTATGAACTTGCCTCTCAGTTGAGAGATGAGTTGAGCCGAAGGAGGAGAACAGGAGATAGTTCTTCCAAAGAACTTGATTCCTAAAACTTAACAGATTGAGATTTTGAAAGAAGAAAGATATTTCTTTGTTCCTAATGCAGCCAACAGTACAGAACTTCCTGAGGAAGAGGCTCAGCATGCTGTTCGCGTCCTACGTCTGAGTGCGGGTGATCCGATTTGGCTTATGGATGGTGCAGGATTCTTTTATCGTGCCGAGGTGGGGATGGCGAATAAAAAGCGTTGTTTCTATCATATTGTTGAGTCTTTGCCTCAGAATAAGTCATGGTCAGGAAATATTCAGCTTGCAATAGCTCCTACAAAGATGATGGAGCGCATTGAGTGGATGGCAGAGAAGGCGACGGAGATCGGTTTTGATGAATTATCATTGCTTGATTGTAAGTTCTCTGAGCGCCATGTTGTGCGTAGTGACCGCATAGAAAGAATTGTTGTATCCGCCATGAAGCAGAGCCGCAAGCCATTTAAGCCTACTGTCAATGAGATGACTTCTTTTGGCCAATTTGTTTCCTCCTGCAAGGCCGACTATAAGTTTATAGCCCATTGCTATAATGACCGTAAGCGAATCGATTTTTTTGACCAGCTTCAAGAGCTTCCTAAAGATTCTTCAGTGTGTATACTTGTCGGACCGGAGGGAGACTTTTCTATAGATGAAGTTGAAATGGCGATTGGCAATGGTTTTGAGCCAATTACGCTTGGCAATAGCAGGCTGCGAACAGAGACGGCAGGCTTGATGGCAGTCACATTGGCTCAGCTTTACAAAAGAATTTGATATTAATTTTTACATTTTCCAATTAGTGAGATGAATATAAAACGTCATGTAAGAATAACGACATTACCTATTATAATAGGTGTATTTGTTCTTGTCGTTTTTTTTTCTTCATGTTCTGGCAATAACTATCTTAATGCCATTCCTGCAGAAAGCCAGATGTTGATACGGTTAAACACGACCAGGCTTAGCGGTGCTAAAAGTCCTTTGATATTGAAGACTTTGCTTCATGTGAAGAATGTTGATGCGACAGGAATAGATCTTTCACAAGATGTATACTTCTTTGAGGATCCTCAAGGAAATTTCGGATTATGTGCCAAGGTAAACAGTGACAGTAAACTTGAAGGGGCATTAACGAAGGCTGGACTTAGTCTTAAAAAGCGTCGCGGCTATCGGTTTGCCGCGTTGCCTTCCAATTGGGTGTTAGGTTTCTCAGATGATGTGCTTTTAATGATGGGACCTGTCGTTCCTGCGGCACAAGATGATCTCATTACACTTATGGCCCGTTATCTTAGTTCTGATGAAGATCAGGGCATAAAGTCCTCTCCCATGTATTCAACAGTCGATTCTATTGATGCCCCAATGGCTTTAGTTACCCAGGCTAATGCTTTGCCGGAACAGTTTGTTGCGCCTTTTACCATGGGCGCACCAAAGAATACAGACCCGTCGGCTATTATTCTTGCAGCTGCTATGGAGGTGAAGAACAACCGTTTGCTCATGCATGGTAAGACGTTGTCGTATAAGAAAAGCATCAATACTGCTATACAAAGAGCAGCTAAGGTGTATCGTCCCATCAAGGGCAATTATATCAAGGCTATGTCACAGGATGACGTGCTTGGACTCTTCCTCAATGTCGACGGTAAGCAGTTTCATCAGTTGATGATTCAGAATCAGGCCGTTACTGCAATGTTGGCAGGCATCAACACAGCTATAGATATGGACAATATTATCAAGAGTGTGGACGGTGATCTTACGCTCGTTACATCATCACTGGGCAAAGATAATCTCCATCTTATGATGGCAGCCCGCCTTTCAGGCGCTCCTTGGCTTGCCGATGTGGACTATTGGAAACAGAGTGTGCCTTCTGGTGGGCATATCGGTGATTGGGGAAAGAATTGTTATTATTACACCGGTAATGGCACTACGTACTATTTTGGGGTCACTCCTGACATGCAGTATATGAGTGGCGGCTCCCCTGAGGAAGCTCGTCTCAGTATCACAGCTTCTCCGAAACCGCTTCCTTCTGACTTGCAGAGCCTTGTCAAGGGGACAAAGTTCGCCATGGTTGTCAATTTCAGAGCTTTGGGCAATGATAAGGCTGCAGCCGTAATATCACTTCTCAAACCGTTATTCGGTGACATCAATACGATTGTTTATACAATGGATAAATGAATAAGATATCTTTTCAAAAGGTTCTGCCCAACGTCTTTTCTGAGCGCAAGGACTTGAACTCAGACGTATGGGCGAATGACATTTCCTTTGAGAAAGGGCATCTCTATCTTGTCGAAGCTGATTCCGGCAAGGGTAAGAGTACCTTTTGTAGCTATATCGTGGGCTATCGCCACGATTACACCGGCAATGTTTTTTTTGACGATTCAGACCCATTGCAGTATAAGGTCTCACAATGGGTTGAGATGCGTCGTCGACATATCAGTCATCTCTTTCAGGAGTTACGTCTTTTCCCGGAACTTACGGCGATGGAGAACGTACAGATCAAGAATAAGCTCACGGGATTCAAAACGGAACAGCAGATTCTTGAGTGGTTTGATATGCTCGACATTGCCGACAAGATCAATGCCAAGGTCGGCCGCATGTCGTTTGGTCAGCAGCAGCGCGTGGCGATGATCCGCGCATTGGTCCAGCCTTTCGACTTTATTCTTGCCGACGAGCCCATTTCTCATCTTGACGATCGTAATGCCGACATCATGGGCCACATTATGATGGGAGAGGCGAGACGTCAGGGAGCTGGAGTCATCGTGACCAGCATCGGCAAACACATGAACTTAAATTATGAAAGGACAGTGAAGCTATGAATCTTGTCTGGAAGCTTTTGCGTCAGCATATCAGCATCCCTCAGTTTGCCGGATTTGCCTTTGCCAATCTTTTTGGCATGCTGATCGTTTTGCTCGGTTATCAGTTTTATAAGGATGTGTCACCGGTTTTCACCGGCGATGACTCTTTTATGAAGTCCAACTATATCATTGCTGAGAAGAAAATTGGTACTGGCAGTACACTGTCAGGACGTTCCAATGCCTTTACCAAGCAGGATATAGACGATATTCACGCGGCTCACTTCGCGACGAGGATTGGCGCGTTTACGGCCACCCAGTACACTGTGACGGCACGCATGGGCATTAGTGGCACCAATATTCTTAACTCAGAACTCTTTCTTGAAAGCATTCCCGATGATTTTGTCGACGCGCCTAAGGGTACCTGGCATTATAAGCCCGGCGACCATGTGGTGCCAGTCATTCTTCCCCGTAGTTATATTGCGATGTATAACTTTGGCTTTGCGCAAAGTCGTTCACTTCCAAAGATTAGCGATGGGCTTGTGGGCATGATCGACTTCGACCTTTTCGCCCAAGGCGCCAATGGCAATGGCTCGTTCAAGGGGAAAGTTATCGGTTTCTCTTCGCGAGTGAGCAGCATACTGGTACCGCAGGCTTTCATGGACTGGAGCAACCAGACCTTTGCGCCAGACAAGCATCCGGACCCGACACGTCTTATTCTTGATCCCGATGACAGCAAGACGGAGCAGATGACTTCCTACTTCGATCGCCATGGCTATGAGGTGGAGGATGATAAGCTCGATGCAGAGAAGACTACTTACTTCCTTCGTCTCATGGTAACGATGGTGATGGTTGTCGGCCTTGTCATCTCTGTCTTAAGTTTCTACATTCTCATGCTCAGCATTTATCTATTGGTTCAGAAGAATTCGTCGAAGTTGGAGAATCTCCTGCTTATTGGCTACAGCCCTCATCAGGTGGCACGCCCTTATCAGTTGCTGACGATATTCCTCAATCTGGGTGTACTTGTCATCGCGCTTGTTGGCATATTCTTTATCAGGGTTTACTATATGGGCGTTATCTCGACGTTGTTCCCCAATATTGAGGGCGGAACCATGCTTCCGTCAGTATGTCTTGGCATAGGGCTTCTTCTACTGGTGAGCATCTTTAACATCTTTGCCATCCACCGTAAAATTGCAGCGATATGGAAGAGAAAAGAATAAGTTATAAGTCAGATCTCACGCCTGAGGATCACTATGACTTCTTTACAGTTGAGGAGACAGCCAAGCTTCTCGACTGGTTGCTTTCCCATTTACATGAGAGTCGCAGTAAAGTGAAAGCCACGCTCTCAGGACATGGCATTAAGGTCAACGGAAAAGTAGTGACACAATTCGACTATGCATTACGCCCTGGAATGAAGGTAGCCGTGAGCAAGTCGAAAAAAAACACATTGTTTAAGAACCGCTATGTCCGTATCGTCTACGAAGATCGTTACCTTGTCATCGTGGAAAAGAAGTCTGGCATTTTGTCTATGGCAGCAGGGCATAGCACATTAAACGTGAAGACGGTGCTCGATGATTACTTCCGACAGAGTCATCAGCATTATACGGCACATATTGTTCATCGTCTTGATCGCGATACGAGTGGTCTGATGGTCTATGCAAAGGACAAGCAAACAGAGCTTGCATTTGAAGCCGATTGGCATAATATTGTTTTCGACCGCCGATATGTGGCTGTTCTCTCCGGAGTGATGGAGCGTGGTGAGGACACCGTGCAGAGTTGGTTGAAAGACAATAAGGCCTATTTTACCTATAGTTCAAGCTATGATAACGGTGGGAAGCTCGCTATCACTCATTATCATGTCTTGGCGCGCTCAGAGGCATATTCGCTTGTAGAGTTTCGCCTTGAGACAGGTCGCAAGAACCAGATCCGTGTTCATGCTGCCGACCTTGGTCATCCTGTCTGCGGAGATGTGAAGTATGGCAATGGAGATGATCCGCTGAATCGTCTGTGCCTGCATGCCTATCGTCTGTGCTTCTATCATCCGGTCAGCCATCGCCCCCTGGAGTTTGAGACAGAGATACCTTTGGCATTCCGGTCATTGTTTAAGTAACATTCCTAATTCACAATTAACGTCATGACCGATTATATCATCGTTCTTCTTGTCATCATCGTTGCCGTCATTGTCATCAAGAAGGTCACTACCTGTCTGCTGAAGACAATTGTGGCCATCATCGCTTTAGCCATTATTGCTTATATTCTGTATCAGGCCGGTATTTTCTAAAGACAGTGGGAAAACGAAAATTATCTGGTAAAGAGAGAAGATTGTCACCTTTTTGTTTCCCATTTCTTGTAAAAAGGCCTAACTTTGCAACAGAAGCAAATTTTGTCCAACTATGAAACATCAAAAGAAATTCCTTTTGTCCGAGCAGGATCTGCCCACGCAGTGGTATAACATTCAGGCCGAAATGCCTAATAAGCCTATGCCGCCGCTGAATCCAAAGACACATGAGCCGCTGACAGCAGGTGATCTTTCTCATATCTTTAATATGGAATGTTCCAAGCAGGAGCTCGACCAGACTCATCCGTGGATCGATATTCCGGATGAGGTCCAGGAGAAATATGCTTACTATCGCTCCACTCCGTTGGTGCGCGCCTATGCTTTTGAGCAGGCACTCGGTACACGCGCGCACATCTATTTCAAGAATGAGAGCACCAATCCCCTTGGCTCTCACAAAATCAATTCGGCTCTGCCGCAGTGCTACTATTGCAAGCAGGAGGGTGATACCAATGTCACTACGGAGACGGGCGCTGGACAGTGGGGTGCTGCCCTTGCCTATGCCGCCAAGCTTTATGGCCTTGAGGCCGCGGTCTATCAGGTAAAGATCACGATGCAGCAAAAGCCTTACCGGTCCTATTTGATGCGTACTTTCGGTGCCGCCGTACAGGGCTCTCCATCAATGTCAACACGTGCAGGCAAAGATATTATTACCCGTGAGCCTAACCATCCCGGCTCTTTGGGCACTGCCATTTCTGAGGCTATAGAGCTTGCCACCACAACCCCCGGATGCAAATACGCGCTTGGTTCGGTGCTTAATCATGTGGCGCTGCATCAGACCATTATTGGTCTGGAAGCAGAGAAGCAGATGGCCATGGCCGGTGAATATCCCGATAAGATTATCGCTTGCTTTGGCGGTGGCAGCAATTTCGGTGGCATTGCTTTCCCCTTCATGCGCCATGTCTTCGACGGCACACACAAGGACACCGAGTTTATAGCTGCAGAGCCAGAGAGTTGTCCCAAACTCACACGCGGAAAGTTCGAATACGACTTTGGTGATGAGGCCGGTTATACGCCGTTGCTGCCCATGTATACATTGGGGCACGACTTCAAGCCGGCCAATATCCATGCTGGCGGTCTGCGTTACCACGGAGCAGGTGTCATCATCTCTCAGCTTGTCAAGGACGGATACATGCGTGGAGTTGACATTCCACAGTTGGACAGTTTTAAGGCGGGGATGCTTTTTGCACAGACCGAAGGCATCGTGCCGGCTCCTGAGAGTTGCCATGCCATTGCCGCAACGATTCGCGAAGCACAGCTTGCCAATGAGGAGGGAAAGGCTCCCGTCATTCTATTCAACCTCTCAGGGCATGGACTGATTGATATGCCGTCGTACATGAGCTATATTGATGGCGACCTGGTAAACTATCGGGTCTCTGATGCCGAGATTGAAAAGAACCTTGAGGAGATCCCATTGAAAATAGATTAACATTCATCTGAATGAAGAAAGTAATTGTCAAAGACGCTGCACTCCGGACTGGTGCGCAGCAAGGCATGGACGAGTTTCTGAAAGTCGTTACCGATAGCATTTACCAGGCTATCGGTGGCGATTTAACGGCTGAGACAATGGCAGAGCTCAATGCCGATCAGATTACTCTTCTTGCCTATGTCATCTTGCGGGATACAGTGATGGACGGTGGTTTTGTTGAGTTGATACATAATGGCTATGGGCCGTTCATCTATCTCAATCCTTTTGCCAAGGCGGTCCGTAACTGGGGATTGCATGACCTTTACAAGATGATCAGCGACACTCATAGACTCTTCGGCAAATATCGCGCGGATATAGAAAAAGACTGTACGCAAGAAGAATTTGACGCACTCTACGAGCTGTTTCCTGAATTTGACGACTACGATGACGCTTTTGTAGAAAACGAAGAAGAGTTCACTTCGGAGATTGCTCATTATGTGGACGAGCATTTGGATGACTTTTGCAAGATTGAACCATGAACAAGACTGAACAAGAACTGCGACGTAAGAGTCCGGTGCAGATACGAAACAAGAAAGCTTCATTCCTTTATAACTTCATTGACACCTACACGGCGGGTATTGTGCTTACGGGCACTGAGATCAAGTCGATACGTATGGGCAAGGCATCGCTTGTAGACTCTTTCTGCTTCATTAACAATGGCGAGATTTGGGTCAAGGGCATGAATGTCTCTCCCTATTTCTATGGTTCCCGTGCCAATGTGCCGTCTCGTCGTGACCGAAAGCTGTTGCTCAATAAGCGGGAGATACGCCATCTGGCGGAGGACATCAAGACACCGGGGCTCACGATCGTTCCTACGCTCATCTTCATTGATGACAAGGGCAGGGCCAAGATGGACATTGCCCTGGCACGCGGAAAGAGAGAATACGACAAGCGGCAGACGCTCAAGGAGAAAGAGGATCGCCGCGAAATGGACAGAGCTACAAAGCACTATCGCATTTGAAATGCATTACAAAGTCAGTCTCTATACGAAAAGAAGCAAGTTGCCAGAGATGACCTGCGACAACTTCTTCCACTCAGCTGAGCTCTTTCATATTGTAGAGAACTCTCCTTGGCAAAGGCCGTATATGGCTGTAGTTACCGATGAGGATGGCTGTGTCGTCGCTCATCTCCTGGCCTCTGTACGTCGAAAAAAAACGTGGATCCCTCCTTTTTTCTACTCACAAGGGCGCATCTACGGTGAAGGGGAATATACCACAGACAAAGATAAAGAACAGATTTTTGGTCTCATGCTGCATGAACTGACACGGCGACTGAAGCGCAGTTTGTGTCTTTATATCGAGTTTAGCGACCTCTCAGTAAAAATGTTCGGCTATCGTTTCTTCCGCAAGGAAGGCTATTTCCCCATCAATTGGCAAGAAGTGCACAACTCGCTCCATTCCGTACCACCAATCGATCGGCTCTCCGAGAAGATGAAAGAGCGCATACAGAAGTGCTATCATGCGGGGGTGAGCACGCGCGAGGCCTTGACAGAGGCGGAGGTCCATAGCTTTTATCACCTTCTGCATGGCTTCTACCGGATGAAGCTCCGTCGCATTATTCCGGCAGAGAAGCATATCCAGCAAATTTATAACAGCGAAAATGGGCGTATCTTTCTAACGCTCTATAAGAACAAAGTCATTGGAGGTTGCGTTTGCGTATTCAGTGAGGGCAATTCTTATCTTTGGTATCTTGCTTCTCGGCGGAAGCGTTATGTGCTGTTGCATCCTAACATGATGACGGTGTGGGAGGCGATTAACTGGTCGTGGAAGCACAATTATGCCCATATCTTCTTTCTCGATGTGGGCTTACCGTTTCATCAGAATCCCTTTCGCGAGTTCATCCTGTCTTTCGGAGGAAAGCCTGTGGGCAAATACAGGTGGTTCCGGTTCAATTTGCCCTGGCTGAACAGCATACTGAGGTACTTGTTCCGCGAATGAGCTGCGTTTATAAACGCAGTTTCACTTTTTTCGTCTTACTCTCATTCGACATCTTGTCGAGTGCGGTCACCACATAGGTAAATCGTTCTTGCCCTTTGTCGTAAGGCAATTTATAATAGGTGTCGGTGGTGATAGCGACAATCTTTGAGGGATCTTCCGTGTTCACTTTCTCACCATCTGCGAAGCGGTAAACAACATATTGCTTAGCCACATCGTTCCAGCGTTTGCCTCGTGGCGCTGACCAGAAGAGCGTGTAGCCGTCGCTTGTCCAGACAGCTTTCACCTTTCTTGGCTTTTTAGGCCGCTTATTGTCGATGAAGGGCATGAGTGGCTGGAGAGCCGGATACTTCCAATAAGAAGTCCGGAGCACTGTGCCATAGTTGCCGACATTGTCTTCCACTGCCTGTGCATACCACAGCACGGTTCCCTTTACATGACGCGCTTCTTGGTGAAGCCGGTATTTCGCCGGCATCTGATTGATATTTGGGTTGCTGACATCAGCGGTTTTCACTGTTCGGTTTACGTCTTCTCCAATATATAGTGGACGGTATGCGGCAAATTTATCCCACCACTGAATGAGCGTCTTGTAGTCTGCGGCACGATTTCCTATCTCCCAATAGAGCTGTGGTGCGCAGTAGTCCACCCATCCGTTGTTGACCCAGAGCAGCACGTCGGCATAGAGGTCGTCATAGTTTTGCAAGCCATTGGTGGCAGAACCGTTGTTTGGGTCCGAGCGTTGGTTGCGGTAAATGCCGAAAGGCGACACGCCGAATTTCACCCATGGCTTGCATTTATGAATGGTTTCAGCTAACTGCTGGATAAAGTGGTTGACGTTGTCGCGACGCCAGTCACCGATGTTTTTAAAGCCGTTGGGATTGGTACGGTAAAACGTTTCGTCAGGAATGTCTTCTCCTGTAGCAGGATAGGGATAGAAGTAGTCGTCAATATGGAGGCCGTCAATGTCGTAGCGGCTCACGATGTCGTCCACAACTTTGCAGGTATAGTCAGCCGCAGCTTTGACTGCAGGGTTGAGGATGAGCTGTCCGTCGTAAGGAAACGTCCACTCGGGATGCTGTGAGGCGACATGGTTGGAGGCGAGCATTGTAGTCCCTTTCGTCTTCGCGCGGAAGGGATTGATCCATGCGTGGAGCTCCATGCCACGCTGGTGACATTGTTCGATCATCCATTGAAGCGGATCCCAATAAGGTTGTGGCGCCCGCCCTTGTTGCCCCGTAAGATAGCGGCTCCAGGGCTCAAGCTCACTCTTGTAAAGGGCATCACACTCAGGCCGTACCTGGAAGATGATGGCATTGACACCGTCAGCCTTGAGTATGTCAAGCTGCCGGCTCAGCTTCTGTTGAATAACCTGAGTGGGCAATCCTTGGAATTGGCCGTTTACGGTTTGTATCCACGCACCGCGAAACTCACGTTTCTGGGCAAGGACAGAACTGGTTGTCAGGGCAACAAAAATAAACAAAAGCAAGGTCTTAAGCCTGGAAGTATTCATCTCTGATATTGATTGATTTTGCAAATTTAGTATTTTCGCCGCTTTTTTGCAACTTTTTGAGCATAAAAAAGTCCGAAACAGCATTTCGGACCTTTCTTAATGGGCATTGCCTTTACAGTGTAGACGCGCTGCCTTTACGCTGTAGACGCATTGCCTTTACACTGTAGACGCATTGCCTTTACAGTGTAGAGGCGTTACCACTTTATTTATCTTTAAAACTTATAGCCAATCGTGAAGATAGCCTGATGGCGGTTGAAGCTCACCTTTGTGGCGTCGGCGATATTGTTATACTGCGATTTGGCCTTGTCATCGCTGTAATAGCTCATGAAGGGATAGAAGTCGCCATTGGTGCAGCTGTACTGGTAAGCAGCGTCTGCAAAGAAGTTCTTGTAGCTGTAGCCGACACCCAGAGTGACACGGTTGGTAGCCTTCCAGTTGGTGTAATCGGCCGAAGTGGCATAGCCAACACCTGGCGATTGGAGTGAACCGTCACGGTAGGCCCTCTTGTTGAACTGCGGCGACATGTAATTATAACCCAGACGGACGGCGAACTCAGGGACGGGTTTATACTCCAAGCCCAACTTGAGCAGGTGTACACTCTTCAGGTTCAACTCCGTGTTGTTGTTCATTGCGTCGTCACTGTTGCTGTCGGTATAATAGCTGTCGCTCCAATAGTCATAGTATGAGTCATCATCATTGATACGGTTGTCGATGGCACCATACTTCTGATACTCATAGGTAAAGCCCATGGCAAGATAGTTGCCGACGGTCTGACCCAGGCTCACACCGAACTTCCACGGCGTGTAGACCTTATAGTCGTAGTCTGCTTTATGTGCTTGCTGATTGTTCTCCTTGACAGGGGCGAACGTCAGGTCATAGGCACTGTGCATAGTCAGGTCATAGAATACCGGCGTGTTGACATATACGCCGATACGGAAAGGAGACTCGGCAATGGGGCGGAAGATAGCGCCAAACTTGATGTCGAAACCTGTTCCGTCAATCTTCAATTGCTCATAGTTGTCAGACAGTGCTCCCGTGGCATCGTCTTCAACATAGAGTTTGTTGCTGCGATAGTTGACATCGTGCAGGCCAAATGTAGCGCCGAGGAAGACACGGTTGTTGAGATTTCCGCTCACATTGAAGTCATACTCACCAATATATCCTTTTTGATACTGACCAAACACGAACGACGTGGCGTTGTAGTACTTCATGGTACTTTTGTCGTTGGCCAGGAGAGTTGCATAAGAATGATCGACGGCATTCCATGCCATACTGCCTTTTCCTCCTAAGCCGTTGGCATATTTAGCTGCGCTGAGCTTGTTGAGAGAGGCATTGTCGAGTTTATTGGCCGTGGAGAGAATCTGGTCGAAGTTGCGGCTCTTGTGGAAGTTGAAGCCGAGATTGAGCCATGAGTTTCGCCCTGTGCGCGAAGCCCAAACGAATCCGGCCTGGTCGAAGCTGGCATTGGTGGCATCGCCTTTAAAGTCCAGTCCCCAGTTCTTCTTGGAGTTGTCACCCGACTGGGAGACGAGACCACCAGAGAGAGCAAACTGTGACTTGCGGAAAAGACCTATACCAGCAGGGTTTGATTGCATGGTAGACAGATCGGCACCTAATGCCTCCATCGCACCACCCATGCCTACATAGCGGGCGGTACCATTCAGCTCATTTTCCATGAGCTTTGTATCCTGATAGGTTTCTTGTGCTGCAGCGGGAATGGAGAGTATTCCTGCCATTGCAAGCGAAAGAAAATATTGTGTCTTCATAGTTATTCTTTCATTGAAAAAATAGATGTTTGACATCGCTATACCAAATTTTGGAGTATGAAGAATGGTATAGCGCTATCTGTTTGTTATGATGATGGATGAAGCTAATCAGCGCCTTCCGCCGCCGAAGTGTCCGCCACCACCTCCGAAGCTGCCGCCAGAGCGACCGCCGCCGAAGTTGCCTCCGCCGGAGAAGCCACCGTTGCTGCCACCGGAGAAGCCACCATAGGAGCGTGTACCATATGAATTGTTGTTATAGGTGCGCGTACTGTTGTTACTGTTGCTGGGCTGATAGCTGCGTGAGCCGAAAGAACGGTTACCGGCACTGCGTGAAGTGTAGCTTCCGTAAGAGCGGCTGCCGTTGGTATTGCCATAGGTCCTGCCGGATGACCAAGTACGCTGGCCGCTATATCCGCCAGAGTTGGCACCGCCATTGTTGACAACTACACCTCCGCCCCAGTAAGGATAGTCCCAGCCGTACCAGCCATAGCGATAGGGCCATCCCCAACCATAGTAGCGGTTGTACCAGGGGCTGTACCAACCCGCATAGCCATAGTACCAAGGATCATACCATCCACCACCATACCAACTGGTGTACCAAGGGTCGTACCATCCGTAAGGGCCATAGAAATTGTCGTAGAACCACGGATCGTAGAATCCATCCCACCGTGACATGCGGCGTGTGTAAGTGTAGTCATCACTATTGTCAAACTTGGCACTGCCAGGATAGACATAGGCAGTGTCGGCGAGGGTGGAGTCACGGTAAGCTCCCTTGCCTGGCATGAAAGTGATGATATCGTTGCCCAGCGAGTCGGTACCTATCTTCTGATAGTAACTGTTGAGCCTGCCATAGCGGTTGTATTCGTCCACACTACGTCTGCTTCCAGAATAAGAAGGCACTCTTTCCACCTTCGGGGTGTTCGCCTCCTTACTGGGTGTAAAGTAAACATCATCTTGCGCCATCGATGCCAGCGGCATCGTGCCCGCGAAAACTAACAGCATCAATAACTTTTTCATATCTTTATTCTTTAATTGTTGTTCTTATCTGGTAAATGGAACTATCCATATATCCTTGCTTTTCTACACTACAAAATTAATGCCTATCCTTTTGCAAATTTACGGAAAAACCCTAAGCTGTGGTAGGTTTTCCCCTATTTTTTTTTAATTTTGCACATATATTTATATTACGTTCTCATTTAAACGCAATTTTGTTATGGAATATTTACAAGCTGATTTTATCATCTCTTGTCCTGACAGCCTTTTGCAGACAGCACGTGACCTTTTGGCAGACGTTGCGGCAGAGGCCGGCTTCGAGTCGTTTGAAGACACGGCTGACGGCATACGGGGATACGTACAAACTCTATTGTTCAATCAAAAAGAGTTAGATAGTCAGCTTGCTGCTTTTCCCTTGCAGAACACGACCATCAGCTATTCCATAGAAAAAGTTGAGGATAAGGACTGGAATAGGACATGGGAGGACAATGGTTTTGATCCTATTGACATTGACGGCAGGCTGCTTATCGTAGATGCAAATCATCCGCAGCCCTTGCCAAGCACTTCAAAACGTATCATACAGATTGGTGCGCGTCTTGCTTTTGGCACGGGGACGCATGAGACTACCCAGATGATCATCGACACGCTGTTAGGTACTGGTGATGACGAATATCCATTGCAGGGCTGCCGCGTCCTCGATTGCGGTTGCGGTACAGGAATATTGGGCATAGCGGCATCGATACTTGGTGCTAAGGATGTCGTGGGTTATGACATTGATGAGTGGAGCGTCAACAATACCCGTCACAATGCGGAGATCAATGGCGTCGAGAACCTGAAGGCCCTTCTTGGCGATGCCTCTGTGATGAGCAGTATTGACGGACAGTTTGACATGGTGCTGGCTAATATTAACCGTAACATTCTTCTTCACGATATGAAGGCGATGCGTGACAAGATGGCGGACAGGGCATTGCTTGTGCTCAGTGGTTTCTATGAGGACGATGTGCCCCTGCTCGTAGATAGGGCTACGTCGCTTGGCTTGAGCCTGAAAGCGAAAAAAGAAAAGGGACTGTGGCGCTGTATTGTCCTTGGATTTTGACAATGCCTTTGCTTTATCGTCTTACTCCTTTCGTCTATCTATATGACTGATGTTTAGTGTTTACTGTTCATGACGATAATAGGATACAAGGTCCGAGACATGATGGAGCAGAAGGTTGAGTGATATTTAGGTGGCCGCTTCACGTTATTCTTTCAACAATTATATCCTTGTAAGATTACGATTTGTTTTTCAGATGCATTGGTATTTGGATCTTTTTTCTTATCTTCGCAGTCAATTATTGACATCAAGGTATAATATAAGATGAAGAAACCAAAGATAAAGATTACTGTCGTAGATAAGAAAGGTCCTAAGGCTTGTCATCATAGGCATCGAATTGGCGACACGTGGGATTTCGACACTGAGCGTGGCACTCTTTGTCCTATGGCTGCTCATGTGGCTTTCCCTTATGTGGATATCTTGCGCTATGGTGGTAACATCCCTGGCATGAAGGATAATTCCATTTGTATTTGTTGTCCGGATGTGGATGTAATTAATGTCTTTCGGATAGAGAAAATCGATGAGTAAGTTTTTTTCTTATCATTTCTTGTTCCATTGGCGAATTATTATTAACTTTGCAAACACGTAATCACAATGGCCCCGTAGCTCAGTTGAATAGAGCATCAGATTCCGGTTCTGAGTGTCGCGGGTTTGAGTCCCGCCGGGGTCACATCAACAATCCTCGCAACTATCAGTAGTTGCGGGGATTTGTCGTCTAAAGGAGCAAATCCAAATTTGGGCATGATTGCCACTTTTGGAAACAAAACCGTCACAAAACCGCCACATAAAATCAAGACTATGGCACGACTTTCAATTGGGATTGACAAAAGAGCAAAACCCTACCTCGTAACATTCACCGTTAGGTCGGGTAACACAAAAAAACGCATCAACGCAGGGATAAGACTGCTGGATTCTGATTTGACATCCAACGGGAAAAGGGTTAAGAACATCGTAAAGGCGCAGCTCATAGAATCCAAGCGTAGGGAGTTGCAGGACAAACTCGACTCTCTCATGCTGGAGACTATCGGACAGCACATGGATGCTGGCGAAATCGTGGAGCGTATTACCGCTGTTGCGTCCAGTGAACTCGATTTCTTCAAATTTGCAGACGAATGGCTGAAACACACAACAATCAAGGGAAAAGCGAATTACACCTGTATGCTCAACTCGCTTGAATCCCACTTGGGGAAAAGGAAGCTCCCGTTCACGGCCATCACCTACAAAATGCTGAAACAGTATGAGGAATTTCTGTCTTCCAAGCCACGTGCGCAATCTTTGTATCTTGGTCAAATACGACATCTATACCGTGAAGCGGTCAGAACCTACAATACAGACTACGAGCAGGTAATAAAGAATGACCCATTCTTACGATACCGAGTCCCTCGGCAGGTATTGAAGAAAGGAGTCCGTGCGCTATCACAAGAGCAGCTGATAAAGATATACGAGTTCAAAGGCCGTCCTCATGGCAGAGCTCAGCTGGCTCGTGATTGTTTTATCCTCTCCTTTGCGCTTATGGGCATGAATTCAGTTGACATGTACAACGCCACTACGTGCAAGAATGGAGTAATCTGTTACAACCGTACAAAGACAAAAGACAGACGCAGTGACAACGCCTATATAGAGGTGCGGATTCAGCCTTGCATTGCGGAGCTTTATAAGCTATACGCAGGGAAGGCACGTGTCTTCAACTTTTATCGTAGATACTCATGTGCTTACGATTTCAACGCAGCTCTCAACAAAGGGTTAAAGGAGGTTGGGAAGTCGGTAGGCATCGAGGGGTTGAACTTTTACCAGGCAAGACACACTTTCGCCACACTCTCCCGAAATCTGATGCGTTTTTCAAAGAGCGATGTTGATGAAGCCCTCAACCATGTTGGCGGCATGGATTTAGCGGATGTGTATATCAAGAGAGACTTCTCCATCATCAACGACAATAACTCAAAGCTTCTCAAAAAGGTGTTTGGATGTTAGATGTTGTGGTTGGCGGTTTACCATATATAATAATGTATAAGGCGCAAAAATCCCCTGCTGGTCATCTCGACTAACAGGGGAATCATAAGCCTAAAAACTATGAGTTATCTAAAAAGGTTCAGTGTAATTCCAATTCCTATGAATGGCTCAAATTGTTTGCTTCTAAAGCCATACCCATAACCGCCAGTCAGTCCGATATTCCATGTTCTGAACTTTGTAACGGTTTTGGTATAAGTAATTACTTTCGTTCTTACCTCTATTGAATCCAATTTAGCGTTAAATCCGCTGACATAGGCTGTGTAATCAGTATCTTTATACACCTTTTGTGTGATAGGTATCACTGTCGGTTGAGGTAACATCTCTACGTTTGTCACCGTGTCCTTACTTTCTTCGCGCCGAGGAATATTGCCCGAAATACTAATATTTCCCGTACCTCTTCTCTCAAGCCAAACAGTATCATAGCGCACAAGACTGCTGTCTGTGGCCACCGGTTTGTAGGCTTTCTTGGTCACGTACTCCACTTTGGTGTCGTATTCGACACCTTTTTCACCATTCCTGCCCACCATCAGCCCAGCAACGAAGCTGGCGATGATGAGCAGGACGATGGCAAGATAATACCACTTCTTCATCGTATAACAAGCGTAACGGTGTCCTTGTTCTCCAAGTGTGTGGAGATGACTTTGTACAGCATATCGAACCAATGATGAGAGTTGTTCACCCTGCCTTTTGACGTGTTCTCACCCACCAAGATGCATCCGTCTGTGTCCTCAGCGGTGTTGCCCGGATGAATGTGAATACCGCTGAATCCTGGAACGTCGTTGACAAGTGGTAGCATACGTTTGAACCGTGGGGAGTAGGTCACCGTCACCTTATACTTTCCCGTGGGGATAGCAGTCACGTGAGGCTTCTTCAAGAACATGATTTTGGCAGTGTCCATACCTTGGTCAAGTCCTCTGTCCTTATCCTCCAACGTGCAGCAGTTATGTTTCCCGTCGGCAAACCGCTTACCGTTAACGTACAACGCACCAACGGTGTACGTGTCCTTCTTCCATTTTCTTTCAATCAGTATTTCCATTTTTATTCGTTTGCTAATTTCCAACCTTGTTTAATTTCTCTCGCATCTGCCGCCACTCCGTTCTCGACATAGCTCATGGCAGAGACAATGGCGCAAATCTCGCTTTCCGACCATGCCAGCTTACGGCCACGGGCTATGCCTGTGCGTCGGCTCACCGTAGCGATATATCGCTCGGTGTTGTTCTCGTTGTTGGGTGCCCATTTAGAGATAATCTTACCGATTGTGTCACAACCATAAGTATGATAGTACTTATACAGTATCTTGATTGCAGCCCTATAGCCGTAGGCCATCGACCGGAAGGTCTCGAATGATGGGTCAGAGCCCTTCACCTCGCCTTGCCAGTCGTTTCCCTTGCGGATGTTCAGTGGATTATTGTTCCTAATTCCTCTTGTTTCCATTTTCTGTTTGGTTTAATGCCTCTTCGATAGCCTCGCCAGCATCCTCGTTCTTTTTCTTCGCAAAAGCGATGGCCAGTGCCTTGGCAAAGCCTATCAGATTGCGTTTCTCCACCTTGACACCTTTCAGATAGAAGAAATGGCCAAAGATGGAGAATATCTCACAAATACAAGCAATAACTCCTCCTGTCCAAGGACCATAGAAATAATCCACGCCAATGGGAGCAAGGATAGCCATACCTATCACTTGGCAAACTAACATGATGACAAGGTAGTCAGCGAGCTTGTTGAAAGTACGTCTCCATGCCCGAGATGTGTGCCATTTGTAGTAGTCCATGCGCACCTTGTCTCCATCCTTTTCCGCTTCTATGTACCGTTTCTTACTCTCGCTTATGCCAAAATGAAAGTCAGCTACGATAAGAATAATCATCAGTATCAATATCCACCGAGAATCTACAATGACGTTGGTCGCCTCCGTGCTGATAATTCCTACCCCTGCAACTCTGCGTGCAGTTCCCACCCCATGTAGGGAGCCGTGAGCGAGGTCCATCAAACTGTTCATACTTTCTCCTTCTTTACATCAAAAACATCAGTGCTCCAATCGCTCCTCCCACTGCTGTAAACAGCCAGTCTCTCGCGTCAAACGGCTTGTCGCGGAAGAAGTCCGCGACCTCCTTGAACAACCCGACCAGCACGGCGGCAATAATACCGCACACGGCGCACGCGGGTTTCGTCGCTCCTGCCGTGGTGAGAACGAATACCCAAGCAACAGCAAAGCTAATCAGCAAGCCAAATAGCAGGTGAACATACTTGCCGCTCCCGAAGCTGCAAAGCCACTGAGCAAACTTGTCATAAATTTCAAAAACTTTCTTCATAACCAAAAACTATTAAAAAGTGAAACAATCAATTACCTGTTATATCTATAGAACGCACACCCAAACAAGCGCACAAGTGCATAATACACGTAGGCTACCATGCGCTGCATGCCCGTCTCGCTTACTGACAAGCACGAGCATAGGAACAGCAGGTCGTAGGCCTTCCGCGCCTCTCCGTCGCCCCGTGTGTCGTAACATTCATCGTGCTTGCGAGCTGCCTTGCCGAACCGCTTGCGGTAAGGTAAGTACCGACGCAGCCACATAGGGCCCACGCCCAAACCGTCGGTTCCAGGATGCCAAAGACAACCACGCAGCGTCATACTTCTTCCTCTGTTGCCTTTGTGCTGGGTTCAGTAGACTGTTGTTGCGCAGCAGCTTCCCCCGCGTCTATCTTGAACACTAAGTTATCCGGATAACCAGCCTTGTAGTCATACACAGCCACCTCGTCGATGGTAGCAAGCGAATCCACCGCAATCAGATGATCCGTCGTTTTGTTAAAGCACCTGATTGCATAATCCTTCAACTGACCAAGCCAGTCTAGCAGTGTATCACAAGAAATCTCGAAGCTAACGCCGTACTTCCGTGCATCAATACGATATGTTCCGTACTTCTTCGCCCATTGCGTCGCCTCCGATGTCAGTGCTGTTCGCTCATAAGCGTTGAACCAATACGGAAGCTCCTGCCCTCCGTACTCGAAGTAGAAGTTGTTCACGCAGCCTGCGCCCTCTGTCGCATCATAGGCAGTGATGGCTTTCTTCATCTGTTCCTTGGCAAATCCTATCTTTGCTTCGTCCGAGAAACTGACACTGCTCTCATGCTCGAAGTCAACAAGCGTCTGTTTGATTTCTACCTGCGGAATGAAGTTATCTCCCAATGCTACCGACAGGTCGTCCAGTGTCGGCACCGTGAGGTTAATACTGTCCGGCTGTTCCTTGTTTGTGTTGAACAGCACCGTATAGATGTCATGCGGTTGCTTGCCGTAGATGCGGCTCTTGATTACATTTGTCATATCTGTATTTTCTTTTTAACTGTTACTTTTCTTTTGTTTATTATTCCATGACGGGCTTGCGCCCGTCCGTGGAGGATATTTGTTTGTTCTCACGTTCCTGCGACGGCGGCCTTAAAACGGCCGCCTATCAAAGATTAAAGAGTAAAGGTAAATGCCGTGCAAGGACGAACAGAGTAGGTGCTGCACTTGTTGCCGCCGTGGAGGTTGCCGTCAAGGAAGGACACGATCCAGCTGTTGTACGCACTTAACTCGTTTGTACTCCAATACCAACTGTTCACAAACGAGAACACCGTACCGCCCGCCCGCTTGTTGGCGTTGGCAAAGATAGGTGTCACGGCCTCACTAAGAGGATTTTCATTGACGTTGGTGATGGTCATTCCTAATCGCTTGAAGTTATACAACCTGCCCAACTCGCCAAGAGCAGGGCAATACCAGTTTCCTGCTTTGTATCGGTCGTTCAGTATTCCTTTTACGCTCGGCTCATAGAGATGGCATCCGTAAGCAACCGGGTAGTAGAACTCCTCATATCTCCACGGATTCGTAGCGGATGCGTTCTCTGTTCGCAACGACTCCATAGCGTCCGCAAGCTCTTGCAGCGTCTTGGGCAGCGGAAGGTCGAGATACTGAGAGATGATGAGCTGCGAGTGTTCCACAATCTTCTGCGTCTCGCCCTTGCCGTCGTAGTCTGACAGTGCCCCACCGGGCTTAATGACCTTATACCCGTCCACCGTTTCGCTGTCAAGGAAGTTGGTGTCTTTGATGTACGATTCGTCAGAAGCCAACGTGCCATTCCATCGTGAGCCGTAGTTCGGCAAGGTGGGCAAGTCGAACACACTGCTTAACCCTGTCGCAGCCTTGATGGCGCTTTCGCTGGATAGAAAACCGTTATTATTATCCGGATGCAACCCCCACCTATGCGTAGTCCATGACAGCTGTTTCGATGTGGACTGTATATATAAATCTTCCTTGCCGCATATCCTCACATCATACGCCGTGACGGTCTTGCCGTCTGTTCCATACACCGGCAGTCGCATGAACACGATACCGATGCATTCTCTCAAATCATCCCAATCGGCATCAAATGTGCCGTCAGCATAAGCGAAGTCACCCACCTTCGGGATATGTGTGTAGAAACCTATCATCTTCGAGGCAGACAACGTTTCTCCGCCCATCGTGGTAGCCTTCAACGACAGCTCGTGTCTCAAATCGAGCTTAGCGCCAGAGAGTGCGTTGACATGTATGACACCCATGCTGGCGTCTTTCAGCTCGGCATACTGGTTGGCTGATGCCGCCAACTCCCATTTCAACTGTAGCTTGCCGTCTTTCACGGCAATGTTGTTGCCCGTCGTCGGACGCGTGGCGATACCGAAAACGTAGTCCTTACCCGCTTCGTTAAGATAACTTTGTCCCGTGATAGAAATCTTCATGATGGCTCTTACCTCATACTGGATATACAGTATATTGTTCGTGTCGTCTATGTCTCCATATAGGTTGCAGAGCTTCACCTTATCCGTCAGCGTCAGCGCACGGTCGGAAGATGCTGCCATCATGTAGATGACGCCCATCAACGCAGTCTTGATGTCGGCGAAGTACATCAGCATATCCATGCTGCACCGTTTCGCGTCGGTGTTCCATTGCACGTTGTCAAACTCCACCTGCTTCAATCCTGCTGGTTTTGCTGCATAGATACTCAGCGCGTGCGTATAACTGTCGATGAGTTTGTTGTTCCTCAGAACGAACTTCTGTAAGTTGCTATAGCCCTCCAGCGAAAGCGTCGAAACATTTCCCTGGCTGCTGATGTCTACCGTCTGAATGGTTGCCGGCAGCTGGACGCTTGTGAGGCTGTTTGTCTCCGGCAAAATCACGTCCGTCAGCAATGTCCCTCTCGCGTCCGCCGACACCAGTCGGTCAAGCCCTGTGAGGTCGAGCGAGCCCCTGATCGAGTTGCAGCCGTTGATGTCCACCTTCGTGATGTTCAGTGCTTCTATCTTCAATCCTTTGGGCGAGAACGCCACCTGTCCCGTCTTGTCAGACTTCTTGGTCGGATGAGCGACAAACTCCACGAGCCGGTTGCCTTTCACCACCACCTCGTCGATGTTGGTACTGATGTCACCAAGGTTGCCGAAGCTGCGATAGTAGTTTGCTCCTCGGATGTTGATACCCGTATCTACCGATTTGTCGTCGGTCACGTGGAAGTTGTAAGTCTCACCCGGGCCCACGAGGGTGTAAGAGCGTACGATGCTCTGTCCGGCGTTGGCCGACGGGTAGATGTACTGATGCGGCGTGAGCGCGAAGGTATAGTTGCAGTCACCTCCCGTCACGGGGTCGGGTGCCGCCTTGATACTGAACACCGATGCTGCGTCGTCAAGTCCGACGTTCACGTCCTTGCCGTCGGCGAACTCGCCCCAGCAGGCGTAGGAAGCCATCATCACCAAACGGCGGCGCATGAACTGAAGCTCGGCTTGCAGGATGTCGCCCATGCTCTGTGTGATAGGACGTACGCCACGCGCTCCGGCTCCCTCAGAGATGAACCCTATCATCTCGGGATATTCATACCGTATGCGTGCGGCCTCGTTGTACGCACTCTCCACGAAATAGCTCTGTATGTAGAAGATATACTTGTACAGACATCCCCACACGCTCTGTTTCACGCTGCCGTCGAAACCGTCGATGGGGTCACTCGCGGACACAAGCTGGGTCATAGCCGTGAACGTCTGTCCCATGATAGAGGCGATATAGTCCGTCTGATTGTTCTGACGCATCCACATCCATTCACAGAGGTTGAACAGCACATTCTCCGTGCCGCCGTACCTTACCGTAGTCTCTTCGTCGTTGCATAGCTTGTTGAAACGGTTCACGTAGTAGTCATGCGTATCGTTACCGTTGTTGTCGATGATTATCATGGAGTCCACATCGTCCGTATCCAGCTCTATCTGATACACGCTGCGTGTCTCTCCGTTGATGGACACGTCCTTTGGCTTCGTGATGACAAAGTAGGTGTTCTTATCCGAGTTGTCCGTGCCGCAGAGCAGGTGAAGGATCGTGCCGTAGTAGTACGCGACGCTCTTCGGGTTGAAGTAGAACGCAAGATAGGTGCGTGCGTCATCGACAATGGCCGTTCTGAAATCCTCGTTGAGAAGATTGAACTGCGTCTTATGCTGCGAGCTTTCGTAGGCGGATTTGGTCATGGTGTCCGTCTTTAGGTTCACGGTTCCCCATGCCCTCGTTGCGTCGTCCCACAGACCTGCGTTGACCCATGTCTTCTCCACGGGTGAGTAGCGTTTCAGCAGATACGCATCATCTCCCTCGGTACACCACACCTTACTCTCCGTGTCGGTCTTGGCCTCGCTGGAAACAATGAAATTGTCAAAGGTGCCGTTGTAGTACCTTATCTTCGGGTTATGGAGGAACAGGAAGTTCCATGCGTCCACATACACCCTGATGCAGCTCTCAAGCGGTTTCTCGTCGGCCTCGCCAGCGTCGTTGGTGAATTTCTCGGTGTCGCCGCCGTCAAAGTCGAAGTTCTGAATGCCGTTGAATAGGAAGCCCTCATACGCCGTGCCGCCTACCGTGCCTCGGTAGATCGTGTTCTCCTTGCAGCTGGGGTGTCCCCATGTGAACGGTACAATTCCACCCAACAGAGGGAGGTTGTTGTCCGAGCCCTCCAACATGCAGAAGTTGGGGCAGTCTTTCTTGTAATACCCCATCGTGGGCTTGTCCATCTTGCCTGCTCCATAGGTGCAGGGGCCGCGGAACAGGGGCGTACTGCTCTCGTCTTTCTGCCAAAAATAGTAGAACGGCTCGGTGTATTTGCTGATTCTCGCCGTCTCGCATTTCTCCTGCAACGGGTTCTTGCCGACCACGATCTTGGCCACGTCGTTGTAGAGGTTGTTGATGCCGCTCAGATGCGACTGATTGCAAGAGGCAATGTTCACCTTGTTCACGTTCTTTTGAAACATCGGCGTACCTTCCTTCAGGCAGTAGCCGGGGCCGTGGTAATAGCCATAGCCGTCCTCCCATCCCGCAGGAGGGTTCACGGGAATAACGTCGTCAAACCATCCGTCGGGGACGTTCACGTAGCCTACGCCGTTCTCTTCCTTGTAGTCATACTGCTCTGCCTTTTGGCTTCCGGGCACGCCCTTGCCGAGCAATCCTTCGGCAAGCTCCACGACTTTCTTCGTCCCGGCCACGGCTCCGCTCTTGTCGGTGATGTCTATATCCTTCACCTTGCTCTGCTTGATGGATGAGTGCAGTTGGCCCAGTGCCACCCATATCTTGTCCTTCACCTTGCCGAAGTCGGTTTGGATGTTTTGGTCGTAGTAGGTGCGTGCCGTAGAGCCCTGGCGCTTTGTCGTGAGGCCTTTCGCCTTTTCGTTCAGATAAGAGTGGCGGCATACCGTGCCCGAATAGTCCGGCATGTAATTGCCTTTCACGTCGTACTGCTTGAAACGGTAGTACACCTTGTGGGCGGAATCGTCATAATGGAAGTTCTCGTCACCGACAAGGGTAATGGTGCGCTTGCCGAGCTTCTCCACCTTGTCACGCGAGATAAGGTCGCCGTCGAAGATGTCGTTGCGCTTATAGACGGCCTCTTTCTCTTCTGACGTGGCGAGTGTGGAGATGTAGTTCTGCAAGATGTCTCTGTCCGTCAGTGCCGTCACGGAGTTGGTGTAGCATCTGAGCGAGTAGATGTCTATGTCCACACCCTCGCAGCCTATCTGTATGCCTCCGTTCGTCATCGCACCGAGCGTCATTTCCTCGATGTCTGTATTCGAGAATTTCAGCTCCCGGTCCTTAACGCCGTTGATGTATATCTGCACCAACGCCAAGGAGGTCTTTGTCGTGTCAAGACCAGTGTCTTTGCTCGGGACATGCACGTCGCCCTTGTTGGGAGACACCTTGTTGTTGATGCACACGGATATGCGCACGCGTCTGCCTTCCTGCCATCCAAAGTCGGTGGTCGTGTCTCCCGTATTGCTCTTGGTGTAGAAATTTCCATGCATGGCGCATATCCGCAATCCTCTGTATGTCGTCACGGTACCGCTGTCCGTCGTTGACTTGATGGTGTCAAAGAACCCAAGGACGGGTGTCTTCTCGTCGAGGATGTTCCTGGTGATAAAGTCCATCTCAAAGGTCATCGACGAATCGGGGTAGTTTCTGAACTGCGCCAGCGGATTATATTTGATGGTTATCTTTCTTCCGCTTGGCACTCTCAGCACACGGATGCCGTTGGAATCCATCCAACCGTCTGTGAGGAAGTTGAACCCCTCCCACGTACTCTCTATGATTTTGTTATTGTCACGGACATTTTCTATCGTTGCCGGATTCTTCTCCGAGTTACTTCTGAGCTTCGGGTTCACGAGGAACGCCGCACCCTTGGTAGGCGCGAAGCTCTTGCTCACGTCGATGGATATGGCTACAAGGGCGTTGCCGTCGCTCTCGGCCATGAAGTTGACAAGCGTACCGTCTGTCTTGCGTCTGTACACGCGGAAGTAGGCAAAGAAGTCTTTCTTCGCGTCCGTCTCTATCTCCACGGGCGTTGACAGCTCATAGGGGTTGCCGGTGGATGGGTTGACACCCACGGGCACATTGATCTCGCTAACAAAATACAGTTCTGTCTTGGCAGGGTCGAAGCTCTCCGAATAGGCGGTCAGATAGAAGACGGTATCCACGCCGCCACCTTGGTTGACGATGGTGCCGTCCTCGCTCACCTTCGGGGAGAATACGGCATAGTCGCAAATCTTCACTTGCGTGAAGTTGCTTGCCGAGGAGATGACATTCTGCAACAGCAAGTAGGGTTTCGTGAGGTCTGCGCCCTCCGTGTCCTTGTTTGTCACCATGAAGCGGTTGACAAGGACATTGCTCTTGAGCGTCTCACCGAGTCCGTTGTCGCAGGTCAGCCATGCCGTCACGGTATGTACGCCGTGGTCAAAGAGCTTGTATTTGTCTTGCGTGTCAACCAAATTGGAGTTGTAAGGCTGGGCGTTGAGCGTGCCGACATCAAGAAGATATTCCTCGCTCTTCACGCTTCCACTCTCAACCTTAACATGCAGTATCTTGCCCACGCTGCCGTAGACCATGTAGGAGATGGGGAATCCGCTGCTCTTATAGACACTTGCGTCGATGGGCTGCGTGTAGTTTTGGTTGCAGGTGATTTTGAGCTCCGTACTCGTCAAGCTCTTGCCTACCGTGACATACGTGGAGGTCAATGTCTTGGTGGTGCCGTCGTCGGAAACGTAATCAAATTCCGCCCTCATGCGTATCATCTGCTTCCCCGAAGTGAGACACGATGAGATGTCCACCGAGGCATAGTTCTCGGTGTCGCCATAGTCAGTGCTGGCCAGCACGCCCGTTCTCGTCTCCACTTTCGTCCATGTGTTGCCGTCGGTCGAACGCTCTATAATCAGCGTACCCACGGCTCCCATGTTCAGGCGGTCGCCGTTACTTGTCCGCACGGAACAGTATCTGAGTGGCACGACGAGCTTCCCGTCTCCCGTCACGATGTCGGATGTCTTGCTCAGTGAAGTATACAGGTATGCTGTAAAGCTGTCGCCCTGCACGGTAGAGATGGGCAGTGCCTCGTTGACCAGCAGCAATGCCGCATTGCCTTCCGGATCCGCCTTGTACTTTGTGCAGTCCTCCTCCGAGGCGAAGCCCCAAAGGTGGTAGAAGTTGCTTGCGTCCACGCTTGACGACCAGCACCACCAGCCGACCTTCTTCTTGATGTTGCTGTCAAGAGTGGTCAGCGTCTTCTTGATGAATGTCTGTACCGCTTGCCCCGAGTAGGGCAGACCGTTGCTTGCGTCCTTGCTCCAGTCCGCATTGATGTCGGGTATCGCGTTCTCGCTTATCTTCTTTGCCATAGTTTTTGCTCTTTATCCTTTTCTTGTCTTTCTTTATCTGTCTTTTCTTCCAGCTTCCTTGTGGTTCTGTGCGCAGCCCTTTAGGGCGGCGTTATCGTGCTGGGTTCGGTAGGCCGCTGCTGTGCAGCGGCGAGGGTCAGGCCTTCCACCCGTCTGTGTCTTTCCACGCCCTCTCGTTCAGCCACATGCCACTTCCGAAGCAGCTTGTGATGGCCTCCCACACAAGCTTAGCTCCCTTGTACACCGCCGTCACTGCTTTCAAGCCGTAATAGCGGGCACTCATCTCTATACCACCATTGTATATCATTCCTCCAAGATGTTATAGTAAGTATCAGCGTCTACGGTTCCTGCCGCCACAAGAGCGTCATAAGCCTCTTGTGTCAAAGTCACCATCTTCACCATATTGGCATTGAGTGCCTTGATGTCCTGCTGTTGCAGGTTCTGCGTTTTCTGCACGCCCTCCACGGTCTTGCCCATGTTGGCGTAGTTGGTACCAAGCGTGTCTATCGACTTCTCGCCATCCTTGATAGCCTGCACTACCGCGTTGAACTCCGTGGCAGTGAGCAGGTCGCCGCTCTTCTTCGTTACTATATCCAGTGCCATATCATACCAGTTTTAGCATCCCACGGTCTTCGAGGTTCATGTCAAGCAGATACGGGAAACCGTGACCCTGCGACAGCTCGAACGGGAATGTGTAAGTGAAACCTCGTTGTATTGTCGGATCTATCATGCCGCTCGCCTTAATCGAGTTGAGGATGATTGGCATCTCGTTCGTCTTTACCATAGCCTTGCTGCTGTTCAGCATTCTGATGGTGAGACGCACGTGCCCGTCTTTCACATCCTTGTGGTCGACGATTACCCCTATCTTCTCCTTACTCGTCATTGCCATTGAGTCGCTTTATCAGCTCGCGCTTTATCGTAGCCATTATAGGCATATCTGTGATGACTTGAATAAGGGGCTTGACGTACTCTGTAGGAACCTCAACCTCCTTGTCTGAGAAGTAGATGGTTTTAGCAAGCTCGTCGAAACCGATGTCACCTACTACCGACCCCGTGTAGCGCATCGCGTTGCCTAAGACGTGAGACACGTTGAATGTTCTTTTTGAGCCGTTGAAACTGACAGGAACAGTCACCTTTGAGAAATCAATTTTCTTTGACATAACATTGATTTTGAAGTTAATATTTCAACCATGCATAGTGTTTGCGTGTTTTGATGTAGTTTTCATTGTATTCGTTATTGTACGCCTCTTGCTCGAAAGATATGTTGCGGTAGGCAGTATGCCAGTTGCGGCTCTTGATGAGTCTTATAACGAACTCAGCAATGTATAGCAGATAGAAGGGGAGAATGGCAAGCTCTTTCTCCTGCTCCCAATGGATAGCTTCATGATTCAAGTCAGCAAGGCGCATGGTGTAGCCTTTCCTTACAAAAACCATGTTCAAGATGGTAATCGCCTTATAACCTTTTTGCGGAATGATGCTGCTGTAGATAACCTTCATAAACATTAACCTTGTATTGAGACGAGTTGTGCATAATATCCTGTAGCAGTGGAGTAACATAAGTCAAACACAACGCAATCACTGGGACCCATCTTCTTCTGAGAACCTCCCCACTCGTCACCATCGTTATTTATCAATATTCCTCCTTCTGCAAGCGTAGAGGCATTTGCAGCTCTATAAGTAGTAGCAATATAGAAGAAATTACTATCTCTCCTTGCAGTTATACTAACCCTTACGCAGAAAGGCTGTGAAATACTTGTAATGCCTAATTGTTTTCTCAAATCAGACAATTTTGGTAAGAAGAAGGATGGATTTGTACTTAAAGATGTGTATAGCAAGAACTTAGTGCCAAAACTTAGATCAAGTGCATTAGTATCACCCATCTTTGTATATTCCATGCTATGCCCAATCTCCATGATGCCTCCGTAGACTTGCACTCCACCGACAACACGCAAGGCAATGTCTCTATTGAAAACATTATCTGATATAATCTTTACTGCTGGATAGTAAATATCGTCAAAGCTATTCATGTTCCTATAGAAGTAACCAACGCTCTTAGCATAGCCACCTCCATACATTGTATTAGCCTCTTCGTCAGGGTCTGCGTGCAAGCCTATGCCGACTTTTGTGTTTGCTATATCGCCGGGTCTTGAATAGCCTATTGCTGTTTGTAGGAACAGTGTCTGAGTGTTAAGGTAAGCCATGTCCTCCTTGCCTCCGCTCTTCCATGTGTTGTACCAGCCTGTAATGCTCTGCTTCGTTCCGCTGTAAAGACCGTTCTCGTCAATGGAGAAAGCACCAATCTTACCTTTTGTTGCATTTATGGTTCCACTGATATTTGCATTTACAGCCTCTATGGTTCCATCTGTTAGGACTTTGAAATTATTATTAACCGTTACAAGACCCTCAAGAATGATGTTATCTGCAGTAATCTTTGCGTTTGACACATATCCATTTTCGTCCTTGGTCACGTACACAGACATTTCTGATCTCTTCACAACCGTTCCATCAGCGGATAGGCTCTCTGAAAACAAAGTGGCAAAGTTGCTTGTGGTAACTAATCCGCTCTTGTCAATGTTGGTGATATAACCGTTTGCGCCAGTCTTCACCTTTTCAGAAAACAGCTCGTTGAACATCGTCCGAGTGACCAGCCCGCTTGCATCCGTCGCACCCTTGCCGTCACTCCCGAATACCACCGTCCTGATCTCGTCTCCAAGATTGTCGATGATGGTACGCGTGCATTCTTTCAGCGTCTCCCAGTCCTTACCGTTGTACATCAGCACCTCAACGTTGCCCTCCACGTCTTCATCTTTGAACGGGTCGTGCCAGCTGATGGTTCTCAGCACAAGGTCATAGAGTTTCATGTTCTGTGTCTGTACAGCGTTGAAGCAGGTGAGTGTCTGCTGCCCGACGATGTCAAATACGGTCTTGAACGCCCTCGCATAGGTGTCCGACTTGATCTTCTCCCATGAGGATACATACCTTTTCAGCTTCTCACCGTCAAACCACAGATCACCGTCCGTTGACGACGCAGGCTGGTTGGCTGAGAATACGATGGAGATTTTGCCGTTGTTCTGGATATACCCTCCCGAAAGATCATAGATCTTGTCGCCCAACATGGCCAACTGGATGCGGGCATTGCTTTTGTTGGCGAGGTCGGAAAGGTCGGTCCAGTCAGAAAGATCACCCTGACCGCTCTCTCTGCCGGTGGTACAGATCATCATGTTGTTTCCATTCCCCGTCTGAATCCAAAAATCGCCCGTCTTGTAAGGTGGCTTCGGGAGCGTCTCTGTAACGAACGTCTGTACTTTCTCGTCCGCGCTCTTCTGTGCGTTGTCAGCCAATCCCTTGGCATACTCCGACAGCAGGGCAATGTAGGCCGACTTGGCGGCATACATCGCCGACCACTTGCTTCTGAACGTGTCCGCATCGATGGAGCTTGTGACGGTGATGTACTCGTTCTTGTCCGCAGGGGTCATTACAAGCGGAGGGTTCCGCAACCACACCGGCAGGTTGTCCTCGTCCAACACAGCTCCAAACGCCCATGAGACAGAACCGTTGAGCAGGGTGCCGACCTCGTTGAAGCAGCCGACAACCTTGTCATAGGCCGTCTCTATACCATCGGTGTAGAACTTGCCGTTTTCGTCCTGCCCCTTATCCTTGAGCCCGTTGTCGTCGGTGAGCTCATGGTAGAAAGCGAGGAAGTCACGCTTGACGGTTATCTTCTCGCTCGGGTCAAGCTTGCCGTCAGATACGATGTCGTCTATGGCACTGTTCGCCTCGTCCGCACTCTTCTGCGCGTTGTCGGCAAGCTCCTTGGCTTTGGCCGATATGAGCTTCAGCACAGCGGCAAAGGCTGCATAGCAGTCATTCCATGTATTACGGTATGTGGCCGCGTTTTTCGTGGGCGTGTCCGCCAACACGGTGTCAACGGTAACATTGAGCCATGCAGGAGTAAGGCCATCCGTTAAGTTTTTCTCGGTGTACGTCGTGCCGTCGTTGAGCATCGTAGCAACGGCAAAAAACTTTTCGCGGTAGCTCTCCCATACGGTATCGCTCAGAAGAGAGTAGTCGTCTGCCTGCTCCTTGTATTTTTCATAGTTGGATGCCGCCTTATGCCACTCGATTAAGAGGTCGCTCTTCTCGCTGCCTCTGCTGATGATCCCGTCCGACACGATATCATCTACCTGGTTCTGCAAGTCTCTCGCCTTCTCCAAGGCAGAGAGGGTGTCCTGGTCCGTCACCACCTCCCAGTAATAAGTCCTGGTAGTGGCCCCGTCCGCCCCCGTGCTGCTCTCACTGACCCATCGCCACGCACGCCCGCCGTCCGAGGCAGGGGCGATATCGGTGTCATAGTAAAGGTCTTGCACGTGCAGCTCCTTCAGTGCGTCGATGATCCATTCATTTGCAGGATAGTTCGCGGTAGAGAAGTCCTCGCCTTTCAATGGACGTGGAGCCCCGCCCTCGAAATAGATGTCAAACTTCTTGTCTGCTTGAGCCTGGATCTCTTCAATCCTTTGCAGCAGGGCCGCAATCTGTTCGTCGATGCTCTTGCTCCCGTCGTCCTTCGTAGAACCGTTTACCGAGTGGAACTCACCGTAGATGATGTTCCCCTTCGGCGAAAGCTGGAGCGTAGGCTTGGTGAGCATGAAGTGCTTGCCGTCGGCTCCAAGGTCGCTGTATTCCATGATGGCAGGGGCGCTCTCACCCTCGACCATGAGGTAGATGGCTCCTTGTCTTGCCGAGTTGCTCCAGTTGCCGAGCTGCACGATGGTGTCGTTAGCCTCCGGGTAGTCCGACTTCTCGTCGCAGTCGTTCATCGAGATGTCCACATACTGATACTCCGTCTTGTCCGAAAGAGCCGCTATCGACCCTTTGCCCGTGCCCGTGGCACGCCTCCAATAGTATTTGTTAGAGACATTTTTATGCACGCCCTCGTCAATGTTGAAGGTCTTGCAGATAACCTGGTCATTCTCTGCGAAGTAGTTCATCGTGGCCGTTGTGCCGTTGTCCGAGTACAGATAGCAGCGGAACGTGAATGCCTCGCTCGCCTGATGAGTGCCCTTGTCAAGCACGTTGCCGGCAGCATCCAGCCATTCGACGAAATATATCTTTCCGCCGGCCGAACTGAACAGATAGTTGCCGCCTACATAGCTGATTTTTCTGATCTCCAATTCTGCGAAGAAGGCCTTCACCCTTACAAGCAGCTCGTCAACCTCCAAACGGGTACGCTTGGCACCGTTGGAGTTGGTGCGCTCGATAAGCTCGAATCCACTACCGAAGAGGTTGTCTTCGTTAGTCTTATTCTCATACTCATAGGTCTGGAGGCCACGGCGGGCCCCGTAGCCGTTCTTGAACGTCCATAGAGCGGAGATGGAGTCATTCTTGCGCTTGTGGGCAAAGTCCATGTCACTGCGTAACGAAGAATAAGCCGTAGAGTCCGATGCTGGGGTAACACGGTCGGAGGAGCGGATAAGCCTGATGTTTCCACCACCATTTCCACCACCATTTCCACCACCATCGCCCTGATGGTTCAGTATGCTCTCCTTTACCTCACTAATGGCACTCTGCGTCGCCTTGTTTTTGCTGTAGAAGGCCGACTCACCGCAGAAGATCTTGGCACCGTCATAAGGTATGTCAAGTTTGTACTCATAGCCCACGACACGGCTCTGACGCTCACCGCCGAAGAACGCCTCGTTGTTGAGGTTCACCCTCAAGCCAAGGTAGAACGTGTTCACCTTCGTGAAGTTCGCGTCCTGCTTACCCTCTCCATTGAGGCCGTACATCCAGTCCGACATCATCGTGCAGGTATAGGTCAACGGGTCAGCCTCCCTGCTGCTGATGTAGGTCCTTGCACGGTCATCAAGCTCTTTCTCTGCCTTCGTGACAAGCTCTTTCCACTCCGGCATCTTATTCGCGTCCCAGCCGAGCAGAACGAACGTGTCGTCCGTTGCCGGATGGATGGCGTCGTTAGGTAGCGTGATGCCGTATGTGTCGTTGCGCACAAGCTCAAACACCTGAGCCTCTGAGTTCGATTCCGTCTCGCCGGCTATCTCCTTGCCGTTCTCGTCCTTCTTGGCCACCTTCTCGCTCGCGCCTTCAGGGTTGAACGCGACATCAAACGTCATCCCGTTCAGACTACCCGACTGAAACTGCACCTGTAGCGTCTGTCCCGACAAGATATAGTCCTTGCTGAACGTGAAGTCATTCGTCGTGAACCGATAGACGTTCACTCTCTCCGTCTTCTTCCCGTCCGTAGTGTTCCCGCTTGTCGCTCCTGTCGTGCCCGTGCCGCTGGGTTCCGTAGGCTGCTGCTGTGCAGCAGCGTCCGTCGTCTCCATGTCCTTCTTCACGGTCGTCACCGTCGCCACCTTGCTCTTCGTCCTCGGATAGATGTCGTCAATCACCAACACCCCCTCCACGACCTCGTCGGGCTTCATGCCCCCACGCAGGTCTATATAAGGCGTACCTTCGGGAAGCATAAGCCTTTTCTGAACGATGCCGTTCATCACTATGCCGGTGCCCTTCTGCCGGTACCCTTTGGGGATGTTGCGTGTCGATCCGAAGACGTAGTAGCGGTTCACGGCATCGTTGTTGGAGTCCTGGGCGCTCATGTCCTCAACGTTGTCGCCCATGGTAAGACCCACCGCCGGAGTAAAGTCGTCCCTGATTATATTTCCAAAGACTATTTGGCTGCCGCCCACTGCCCACTCATAGCTGAACTTGTCAGCTATCTGTGTCAGAGCGTCGAAGAGGTTGGTCTTGTCAAACTGGATGTAGACCACACGATGGCTGCTGTCGTCATTGTAGATGCTGTCCTCAACTTCATAGCTATACCCATACTCCTTGAGGTTCTCTAAGAAAACTGCCATGTGTTCTTGGAGCGTGCCCGTGAGCGACCACGTGGTCTCGTTCTTTCCTTCTTTGCCGGGGTTGAACTTGTAGATCTTATTCTTCCAAAGAAAATACGGAGCGTTGAACTGTAGGTCATAGTCATAACCGCCTGTACTCTTGTTGTATGTGCCCTTCTGAGGATCGGCGATATAAAAGGTGCCATATTCACTGAAGCTGACATAATCGCCGACATTGATGTTGATCTTCTTATCCGTGGAGAATACAAGGCGAACATAGTCCTTCGACATCAGCTCCACATGACGAACCGATGAGCTCTCTAAGACTACCGTATTGGAATTTCCGTTGATGCTGTGTATATCGACTGTCGTTGTCATAACTATCTGCTTGCTGGATTATATTCTGTCAGGCGAAGCACGAACTTACCGATGCCGCGCTGGTAAGAGCTGAACTGGTTACAACTCTTGTAGATGCAGCGGCAGGTTACTCCGGCCGTACTGATAACGATCTCCTTTGATGTGGTGAGCATCTCTGTGAAGGAGGCCACATGCCCTAAGAACGTGCCTTCATCCTTGCCGTAGATACCCAACTGAATGGTGAGATCGCGTTCGGCGACGAACACCGGAGCCTCCGTTACCACGCGCGTGCCGTTCTCCGTGCGGCTCGTGCTCGTCACGTGGTCCTTTAGTGGGGGAGGGCAGAGCAGCTGCCCGAGGGAGCTGTCATCAAGATACACGCCCCAAGTGTCCCATGCGCTATTGCCGTTTATGGTCAGGTCTTTTCCCATTATCGTGTCCTTTCTATTCTGTCTAAGTGTCTGTCAAACTTTTCGTAATAACTCTTGTTGGACGAGAGGATGTCTTCCAGGAAGGCGTTGTTCGTGATCATCAGATTACGGATCTCGCCCAAAGTGATGTTGCCCTCGCCTACAGTGCCATACAAGGCATTGACGGTAGCAACCATCGTCTGAATACCGTCGGATATACGCTCTCCCGCCTCTTGCAAGGCCGTGAAGCGTCCGTTAAGCTCTTGTGCGGTATCCTCACCCATTGACCGCCATGAGCCGCTTGATGCGTCCTGCGAGTATGTGCTTGAATCGTTGATTAAGCCAGCATCTACAAGCTGTTTGCGTCTGTCCATCATGTCTTTTGATAGTGACGCGTTCATTGACCGAATTTTCGCAAGCTCATCAGCGGTTAGGTCTCCGTCAGATGCAGCGTTTGCAAGGTAATCGTAAATTTCCTTTATCCTGTCTTTGAACTCGTCATTCATCATAGAGGAAACCACGGCCTTTGTAAGTACCTCCTCAATATGCTTGCCCAAGGTGTCGGTGTCGCTTGACATATCCTCCAAGACAGACTCGTAGCCGTCCTTGAAGCTGTCCCATGAGTAGTTAGTGAGCTTTTCGTTGAGAGAGTCGGCAAGGTCTTGCATCTTGCCTGCCATCTCGATATACTGCTCCGCAAGCTCCTTCGGATTACTCTGACCGCCGCTGTTAAAGAATTTAGTCCACGCTTCGGGCGAGAAGTCCCGCAGGACTTTCATCTCTTCGGGCGACAGCTTCCATACGTCCGCGACATTTCTTAGGTTGCCATTATAGCCATTCTTGGTCAAAGCATCATTGAAGTCAGAGAGCCAGTTCCTTATGTTTCTGTTCGCATAGACATTGAATGAACTTCTACCTCCCATTCCGAGGAAACCATGTCCCGTGTTCGTCCACTCGCTTGCACGGTCATTTATCATAGTGCGCTGGTTGGATTCTCTCTCCTTTTCAGCGTCGATGGCTTTCTTGTAAGCGTCAACAGACTGCTGGTTCGTATTGTCAGTATCCGAGATGGTATCAGACAAGCTGTCAATGGCTGCTGCAAGGTCACTGTTCGACTCAGACAGCCTTGCAATCTCGGCCTCCATCTTTGCCTCGTTGCCTGCGCCTGCAAACAGACTCGTTGCAGACTGGACATACGAGCTGACGGCTTTCAAACCGTTCATGGCCGCTCCTACGTAGTTGCCGCTCATGTAGTCTTTCGCCGCGCTCATGGCGGAATTTGAGCCGTCTGCGAATGCTGATGCAGCCTTGCCAAGAGAACTGTCCCCGCTCACTCCAAGAGTGGAGAGCAGCCCTGGAATATCCTGTATGTTTGAGTTTATCTGCTCAAGCAAAGGCATGATGTCGTTGAGACGCTTGGCGAAGTCGGCAAGATACTTGTTAAGCTTTGACTGCTTCTGTACTGCATCATTGTCGGCTTTCTCCTTTTTCTTGACGACATTGTTATAGTTGGCCTCGCTCTTCGCCAGTTTGTCAAGGGCATCTTTAACTTTTTTGTATGGTTCGGAGTCTTCCCCATACTTGCCACCGACCTGCTTTAGGATGGCGTTGGCATTGGAGGCTCTGACATCGCCCTGCTGGACATTGATACCATAACCGCTTAGAAGCTGCTGGGTGGAAAACCTTTGCTTGGTAAGGGTAGCACTAACGGCACCCATTTCCTGCATGGCTTGGTTCTGCCTTTCGAGGGCATCAGCCACATCCATTTCGAGCTTTCTGCGCTCGGTGTTGTAGCTGACAGCAACTCCCAAGAAACCGCGTTGCTTGTCCTCGGCTGAAAGGATAGCATCGTTAACCTTGTCTATTTGGCCTACAACCTCCTTGTAGCCGTCAATGTCAAGGTCTCCCGATGAAAGCATCTCTTTCAGCTGTTGTTTTATTCTGCCGAGCTGCTCTTTTGTAAAAGAGTCGAGGTTGCCGAAAACGTCCTCCCAATTCAAATTGGATTTCTCGTTCTCGGTATCGAAGTCTGCCAAGGCTCTTGACTTTTGCGCTATGAGCGTGAGTCTGTCTCCCTCCGTCTGCGTCTTTGCTATTTTGTCGTCATACTCTTTGGCAATGGCAAGGCGCTTCTCCTGCATGGAACCGTACTCTTTGAGATAGTCATTGAGAGATTCTGCCTCTTTCTGCTGCTGCTCCAAGAGATAATGATTCCAGTCAGCTTCTATCTTCCCGCGCTGTGCGTCAATCTGCGTCTGCTGGTCTTTGGTAAGGGAAGTCCCCACAATGGTACCAGTGTACTCGGGCTTCTTGCCTTTTTTGCCTTTTGCGGTGTTCTCGAAGACAGTCTTGTTATGCTCATAGTTCTGCTTGCGGAAATCACGCTCCTGCTGGTTTACCTGCTCTTTGTCTTTGAGATATTGAAGCTTACGCTCTTCGCGTTCTTTTTCTGCGCCGTCAACAATGGCAGAGATACGGGCCTCCTCCAGCGCTTTGACAGTATTGACCCGTTGCTTGGCCACCTCTTCATCCCAACGCTGGTTCTCTTCTTTAAGACGTTCCCTACGCTGTGCGGCTTCTCTTGCGGCCTGCTGCGCTTGATTCTGCGCCTTTGTAGCGGCAGCCCTTGCGGTATTGGACGACTTTGTACTTGCGGAAGTCTGAGCCTTGATAGAAGTGCCGCCGTAGTTCTGAGTGAAGTCCTTTTCAGCATCGTCATAGGCTTTCTTTGCCGACTGATACTCCTGTACGGTATAGGCACTCCTATTCCTATTTATCTTTTGAAGCTTCTTATAAGAGTCATCACGGGCTTTCTTTTTGCTGTTGTACTGAGTACCGAAATTGTTGTCAATCTTCTGCTGAGCCAGCTGAGCGGCCTTATTCTTGGCATCATTAACGCCCTTGGTGAGTGAGTTCCAATCAACTTGGAACCACAGAGGGATAATACACGTCCCCTGTCTGTTCATCTGAGCCTTCATGTCAAGGATTCCATTAAGAACCTTGGTCTTCTCTTGCTCCCTTAGTCTTAAGTTGAGGTCAAGAGGATTAGCCGCCTCCTGCTGACGCAAGTCGGCAAGCTCGGCCTGCGCCTTGGCGATGAACTCATCAAGTTTCGTCACGCCGGTAGCATAGTTGATTTCCTCATTGCCTGCCTGAAGCTGCTCGGCTAAGTTCATGGCTTCCTTATAGAAGTCGTAGATGTCCTGCTTCACCCGGTAGTTATCTTGCGCTTCCTCCAATTTCACCTCAATGGGCTTGTTGGCTTCCTCTGCCTGCTGGCGTGCTTGCTCTACGATGTTCTCATACTCAAGCACCTTATTCTCCCATTGCTCCAACTCAGCCTGCTGTTCTTCGAGCTGATTGGCCAAAGCAAGGCCGCCACGGCCGCCATTATACCTGGCATCATCTGCCATAGCGTCCTTGGTATTCTTAATAGCCGCAGTAAGCTCATCGACCTTATTCTTAGCGTCTTCAATCTTGGCGGTGTCGATGTTGTAGCCAATATCTTTTTCCGCCTTGCCGAAATCAAGAGCCGCCAACTCTGCTTGGGTGTACTTCTCGGTGATAGACGGCATCAGCTTGGAAAGTTCCTCGTAAGCCTCTGCTTTCTCAAAATCGGTGGCATTCTCAGACTGGATGGTATGTATCAGCTCCTCGGCTTTCTGCTTGCGCTCTTCGAGTTTCTTATTGAAGTCATCGAGGGTGTTGTTGACATTCTTCTGTGCTGCCTCCGCTGCGGAATCTGCCGTTGCAAGTTCATAGATGGCAAATGTTACACCGGCTATCACTGCGGCAATCCAAAAGAGCGGGGATGCAAACATGGAGGCATTGAAAGCCTCCTGCGCACGAGTGGCGAGAGCCGTAACCTGCGTCCACAATCCCTTAGCAGTGGTGTCGGCTGCAGTTGCCGCGGTGTTTACTCCCGTCTGCACAGTGTTCAACTGCGTCTGAGCACTATTTGCAGCCTCAGCCGTGGTACTTGCCTTGGTTGCAGCCGTACTTACCTCCGCACTTGCGGCCTTGAGCCGCTGCGCGGCGACATTCTCATTGTCGGCGGCTGTCTTCAAGTTGGTCTGCGCTGCGGATATTTCATCAGCCTGCCCACTTTCCAATGCGGATTGCAGAGCCTCCTTTGCGGCATCGACCTTAGACTCGGCATTCTCCAAGTCCATGGATGCCGCCGCCTGTTTGGAAACGGCTGCGGAATATTCGTCCGCCGCCTCCTTTGCGCTGGCTGCTGCGACCTCTGCTTTCTGTTGCAGCTCTACGACATAAGCCTGCGCCTCTTCGCGCATGGCAGCAACCTTTGCGGCTTTAGCCTCTGTCAGCTTGCCTTCTGCCACAGCCTGTTGCAGGTCAGCGTTGGCAGCGGCTTCCTTTTGTGGAAGAATGGCGGAATACTGGGCTATCTCTGCGTCGATGCCCAAGTTAGTGGCGTTGGATTGGAAACGGGAGATGGCAACACTTGCGGCTTTATAGATACCGATGGTCTCTGCCGCATACATGATTGCCGCGCCGACTTCCTGCCAATGTTCCACAAGGGTAGATGTAAGCGAAAGGACATCATTGATGATACCCTCAGACTGCTTGCCCAAGTCATTGAATGCCATGTCTATGGTATCCTCGATATTGGAAATCTGTCCCGTAATAGTATGGGACTGCATGTCCATAAGGCCACCAAACTGACTACCCGCCTTGGTCATATTGTCAATAGCCTCTATGACCTCCTTAGAGCCAACCTTACCTTCCGTAACAAGCCCTGCAACTTGGTCTTTGGTAACACCAAAAATCTTAGCTAACTCTTCAGCCATAGGAATACCTCTTGCTTGGAACTGACGCAAGTCCATAGTAAACATTCTGCCCTGCGTGAGGGTGGTGCCGTAGAGCCAAACCAAATCATTTAGATTGAGCGACAGTCCTGCTGAGATGTCGCCCAACTTGCGCATGGTGCTGGTAACGTCCTGCGCTGCCACTCCATAGGCAAGCAACTGTTTTGCGCCCTCCGCAACACCTTTCAAATCAAAAGGTGTTGTTGCCGCAAGCTTGGTGATGTCGCTCATCATGCTTTGTGCCTTTGCCGCACTACCCAAAAGGGTGGTAAAGGACGCTTCGAGCTGCTGAAACTCCCCTCGTATGGTTGCAACCTGCTGGATGAAAGTCTTGGCAGAGAATCCCGCCAAAGCCCCGGTGGCCGCAATCTTGATACGGCTGAACATCTGCTCGATGCTGCCGCCCGACTGCTCCACTTCCCTTGCCGTGGCACGGACACCTGCCCGGGCACCGTTGAGGGCGTTGATGAATCCTTGGTTGTCGCCAGTAATGGCTATGTGTAGGTTCTCTGACATGTTTCAGTGTTATTTTGTTTCTACTCCCTTGTTTTTGAGCAAGGCCATAATCTTCTCGGCATTCTTCGGGTCGTTGGCATCAACATAAGTGCCTCCCATACTTTCGGGGATGTCCTTGCGCTCTTCATCGGTAAGAATAACTTGCGCTACCTTGTCAGCCAGCATAAGACGCAGGAAAGTGTAACCCCTTTCGTAAAGGATTTCATTGTCTGAATATCCCATCTCTTTCAGCTGCCCGATGAACGTACCGAATAAGGACAAGCCGCAAAACGTCTTGCTGTTCTTGTCATGCTTTTGCTTGACTTTGAGCACCTCCTGCAACCTCTTGCGCTCCTTGTCAAGTCCCAAATGCTTCATCAGTCTGTCGGTCTTGTCATCAAGGGCGATAATCAGAAGAGAGGCTATATCCTCATCAGAGAGATTCTTATCGAAATAGTTCCTGCGTGTGGCAATGGCCCTCGAATCATACAAGTCCTTGTAAGTGTTAGGTGCCGTATGATATGCAAGGATGGTGCAGCACGTCTGACGCTGGTCTCTGGCAACCCTCAACGCTTCAAGGAATGGGTTTGCCTTTAGGATGTCCATATCAAGCTTTAGCCCGTCAACCTGCCGCTTTAGTAGCAACATTTTGGCGAGCGTCAAGGGGTATAGCCTGAAAGACTTTCTCCCCACTTTGAACTCTTGCGGTCTGCCGATAATGACATCCGTAAGATCATACTCATTGTCAATGGTCTTATTTTCATCCATGCCCTCGGTGGCGGAGTCGAACCGCCTTTTGTCCGTTCGCGTCAGCCTTCCCGTTTGCGCTTGTCTTCCCGTATTCTCGGGTGCTGGGTTCTGTAGGCCGCTGCTCCGCAGCGGCGGCTGTGCTAACCGAGGGGTCCTTTTTTAGCGGTCCTTATGCCCCCACCTTGGCTGCGAATGTGATGTCCGTCAGCTTGCCTTTGTTGTCCGTGGCACCCTTGGTTTTCCAGGTGTAAACAGCCGCGAGGCCGTCCTTGGCGTCGAACTTCACCGCGATGTGCCGGGAGCAGTTTTTCAGCGTCACGCCGATGGCACCAGTGTTCTCCGGTGTCACCGTCACGTCGCCAGCGTCCTCTTTGTAACCTACATCGACCTCTGACGCGCTGCCGATACGTCGGTTATACGTCAGCGTGTACTTGTCAGGGTTCTTCTTGCGACCCTCGGCGGTGCCGCCCTCGATGGTGGCCTCCGTCTCGTTGCCTTCTTCGACGCTCAGTGAGGTGCTGTCCTCTACGATGTCGTCATGTCCGTCAATAGAGCATCGGCCCCAGCCGAGTACTTTATTTGTTGCTGTTTCTGCCATAGTTATTCGTTGTTGAATTTATATCTGATAGTATTTTTAATCACATGCTCGTTCTTTCCGTTTACGGATAGAACTCGCTGCTTTTCGAGAGTAACACGAAATCCGTCACCAAACACTGACCGCCTGCCATCACCAAAAACCTCCTTGCTGATGTCAGAGAGCTTGCTGATACGGGATACGTTAGGCTTTATCAACCCGTTGCTCGTAATGTCCTGTACGTAGATGTCGACATTAACCTTGCTGTCCTGTATCTGCCCGTTCATGCTGTCCAGCACAGAGATTACGCAATCCTCCTTATCTGTCTCACGGCCAGTATAAGTGACATTGCCTGTAATGGCTGTCTTTATTGCGGAATCCGTTACGATATGATAGATGTCCTTGCAGATGTCGGTGTCAGTTTTCATGCTTTATTAAACTTTCTGATTGTTGCGTCAACTTTTGATTGTAGAATTTTGCCGATATTTCCCTCTAACCATAATTGCCCTCCTGCAAGGACAACTTTGTTTTCTAAGGCTTCGACATACACGGCGTAATCCATGCCTGCTACGATGATGAGTGCATAGGGGTAAGAGGCGTATTCTCTTGCGAGCTGTTCGCACAGAATCTTTCCAGTCTCCGAGCCATCGGAACCTCCCTTTACGGTTTCAAATCCCGATTCTATTGATACTTGCCCCTTTCTGACCACGGAATAACCTATCGAGGAACGAAGATTGCCCGTTTGGTCATTCCATTGGCTCATGCTCCCCGTTCTGATGCCTGCCACGGCATACTCGCCAGCGTAGGCAAAGGCTTCGGTCATTGCATCCTCGACCGCTCCCTGTGCGTTATCAAAGAGTGCGAGCGTTTCCATGAAACCTTTCAAACTCATACCCATACCTGTGCGTTTAGCTGGTATCTGAAGAATTGCTTGACCGTATAGTCCTTGTCGCTTTTTATCTCTTTTCCGTCCGCTCCGAACAATCTTACATTGTCGCCTTTCTTGAACTCGGGGCAACCCCGGTCTAAGTAGATGTGATAGGAATAGTTCATGGCGATGCCGTCAAGATATACCACCTCTCCCCTACCGTTAGGCACAATGTTACAGCGCATATCCTCAACACTCTCAGTATCGGGGATTGGTACGCCATCTTCATCGACACCTCCGACTTTGGAAGTCGTGATAAGCTGGATTCTATGCGGTCTGAAATTCAACATGATTAATAGAACTTGATAACGGGTCTCTCGCTTATCGGTTCTTCCCCGATTTCTCGGTAGAGCCGATTTGCGATGAACAGCAAATCGTTCTTGTCAGCCTTGGAAATGGACATGCCGCCCTCTGAAATGGAATTGGGGTACAGGACAACTTGCTTTAGGCAGTCCGCCGTAGCACCCTTGAAAGCGACAGAATCCAAGATGTCTTTGGTGCAGGCCCCATCGTTCAACTCCCTCTGCACCATTACGGTGCGGAAGAAGTCTTCGGGAAGAGGATATTGCACCTGCGACTTCAAGGCTGAAAGTACGGTCAGTTCGGGCATAGACTACAATACTAATGATTCGAGATTGACGTTCACAATCTTGTTAGGAGCTGCAATCTGCGGCACCCACTCAGCCGTGTACTCCATGTATCGGCCATTCTCATCACGGTAGTTGCAGACAAGCATCTGACCGCTGTCTTGACTGACAGGGTTGTACGTTCTGCCAGGCACCGGGTCGGTCGCCTCGTAAGGAGTATGGTGGCGCATGTAGCCAATTTGGTCAGAATGTAGGAACGTTATGCGGTTGTCCGCATAAATCTGATGGTTGGTGCCATCCTGCTCCTCTACGTAGTCTTCCTTAATCTCAACGGCTGGCAGTCCGATACCCGTGAATACGTTGGATGCCATCTCGGAGGTCATAAGGTTGGCAGCAAGGTGATACTGGGTGTTGTTGAGCACCATCTTGAACGTATCACTGAACTCTGATGATTTCTGAACCCATTTGGCAAAAGTGCCACGGCTCATGGCCATCTTTTCAAACTTGCCGAACTTAGGAGCAAGCTTCAACACTTCCTGCTGCAACCATGAGATGAACATATTCTTTGAATCCACGAAGATGTCATCCTTAGTCGGAGTAACGAAGTGGAATGGCAGTTCGATGTCGAGGACATCAATGCCACCCTTGTTGTCGTCCTTGTTCTTTACAGTTGAAGCACCTTTCATAAGGAGCTCACCAACGACAATATCCATGCGCTTGTGAGGAGCAAGGATAATCTGTCGGTAGTCGTCCGCAATATACTGGATGATGTCGTTAAGGGCACGCACCTGGTCTTCTGTCTTGGCCTCATTGTATTTGTCAATGAGGTCTTGCAGCTCAGACAGACGCTCCACGTCCATCTGATACTTATCACCAAGATAGGCAATCTCGCCATATCCGCTGCCGATAGGCTTGCGCTCACGAAGAGGCTTCTCGCCATAGCGTGAGTTGATAGAACCTGCCACGACTCCCGTTACGGTGCCAAGGTAATCCTTGAAAACACGTGTAGTGGTACGGCGGAACGTAAGATACTGTTGCCAGTAGATGCTGTCAAGCCCCTGCTGGAGTACCCGGTCAATAGTTGCGGAGACTATATCGGGGTCATTGAATAATGTCTGAATTGTAAGTAACATGATTCTTTCTTTTAAGGGGTTGATTAATCTTCAAACTGGAAGCGTGAGGTGAGAGCCGCCTTGTCTGCGTCCGAGAAAGGAAGAACCAGCTTCGACTCGTGAATCTCGTAGGCCTGCATGATAAGGGCGACCAGTACGATGCCGTCATCAATCTTGGTGGTCTCGTAAATAACGAAGTTGGCTGTATTCTTAGGCTTTGTACCTCCTGCTGCGCTTGCCTCGAACAGCACCTGTCCTGCCTTGACTTTCTCTCCGAAAGCTGCTTCAAGGGTAACGGTGTCATAGTCGGGCTTCGACTTGTCAATGCTCTTCACAACGGCTCCTTTTGAGCCAGTACCAAGGGTCATTCCCTCGACAATAAGGGAATTCTTGGCAATCTTGACGGTAGTCGCATCTGCATTCACATCCTCCAGCACTTTGGCATTCTTCACCACAACGCATGTGCGTTTGGTGAGGTCAACCTGCACGGGAGTAAAGCGTGGCAGACGTGAGCCGATAGCAAGACCCTCTGTTAAGAGCTTGTACGCACCTGCCTTTTTATGGAGCGTGCGCACATCGCAAATCTCCTCCTGTTCCAAGGCGGGGTTTACGTCATAATGAAATCCTGCTGACATTGCTTTTTCTGTTTAAAAGGGTTATTACTACTTCTCCTTTGGTTTCGGGGCACCTGCCCTAATTTGGGCTGCGATAGCCTTTCCGTCACTGTCTCCAGTTGGCGAACCGCCTGCTGGCTCCGCTGCCGGGGAGAATCCGAGGTTGGCGAGCTGCTGAGCCTTGTCCTTCATGTAGGAGTCCAAGTCCGTAACATCGCCAGGCACGTTGAGCATCTTTGCGAGTTCCTCATTGATACCAGCCTTTTTTGCTGCTGCGAGGGTGTTTGCAGTCCGCTCAGCCTCCTTGTGTTTGGCCTCCTCTGCCGTGAACTTGTCCAAGAGTGGCTTGAATTTGTCATCCATCTTCTTGTCCATTAACTCGGCAACCTTAGCAAGAAGCTTTTCGTCCTCCGTTTTAGGCTCTGCATTGACGACCTGTTTCCCGTCTGCGCCAATGTGATACTTCTCCATGAAAGCCTTTTCGTTCTGCTCCGTGAGAGTCTTCGTGAGGTCTTTCGTAAGAGCATCTTTCTTTGACGAAAAACGAGAATCGAAAAGACTTTGGAAACTCCTCATGGAGGAGTCCTGCGTGTCCACAATCCTGTCAACGTTGTCGTCTGTCACCAGTCCTGTTGCGAACAGTCCCGTTGCAATGCCTAAAATCTCGCTGTCGCTCAATCCGCTTTGAGGATATTTCGTCTTGAGCTTAGTAAATAATGCTTGTACGTCCATTTGACTTTTCTCTTTAATGTTAGTGTTCAGTCCGCACGGCTGTGCGTCCTGCGTTTCGTTAGCAAATTTACCGAATCAAGAAAGCCTTTTCAAGCCTTTTTTCTTGAATGTACTCACTTATAAAAGATAAGTGCAAACATTTCTTTAATCGAATCCAAAAGGGCAAAGAAAAAGGCAAATAAACGCTTTGTAGCAAGCAAAAAATGCTTGTGTTTACAAGTTATCACACGAATACAAAACGGCTGAATGTAGGGCAAAAGAAAAGCCCTGCCGTGCATCGCTGCAAGGTAGGGCAAAACTAAAACAAGAAGTCGTAATATTTAGAATTGATGGTATAGTCTGTATGCAAATCTTAGATTTGAATAATAGCAGCCGTTTCGCTTGAAAAACTCACCATAATAAGTGACATCATCGCCCTGCATGAAAATGAACTTAGAGCCGCCTATCAAGTTCATAACAACATCGCCCAGCTGCCGTGAATGCAATCCGTATTTCTGTATGCAAGGATATAGATACTTGACAAAAGCCGTTTCGCTGTCCGTCATATCGTTCTTTGCTCTCACTCTCAAAATGCCATTGTGCGCAAAACAGACATCGCCCTGCATGAAAGGGTGGCAATTGGCTCGCTTGATGCTGCCGTTGGTAGCAAGCCGAAAATGCAAGATACATGGCTCGCTAATATCTCTCTTGCTTAGTTGCTGCAAGAAGTAATCGAAATTCAAGCCCTTATGAAACATCGTAGGCGTGCAAAATCCCATGCCGTGTGGGTTGGTATCGTGCATAGCCTTTAGAACCTGCTTAGATGGCGTTTTCACGCCCTTTGGTATGTAGCAAATAACACACATGATATTTATTCTTTAATCGTTATTTTAGAGCCGTAACGCTTTCTGTGCGTTACGGCTTGAATATCTATCGCAAAGCCTCTCTGCGGTTGATGAAGTAGGTTTTCTCGCTCTCTTTCAAGAATGGTATCTCTTCTATTGAGTTGCAGCTGTCAATCTCATGCTTGTAAGAGTACTCAACCAGCTTAGCGAGAAACTTCACCCAATTAGAAATTTTCTCATACTCAACAGTACCGCTGTGCTGTCTGAACTCAATAGTCTTGTGCCGTAAGTAAGCGACTGCATTCACCTTGTAATAGCGGTCGCCATACATGGCATTATAAACGTCTGTCTTGGTGGTGCAATGGCTGAAATCAACGCCCTGCAACGAGTGGCACCAACGGCTGTTGTTACCTCTGCGGCTGTTGGGCATGAACGAATCAATCACGCTCTCTAATTTTTGATAGTTACGAACGATACGGACATAATGTTCATCGCTCAAATTCTCTGCGCCAATATGAACATGCAATCCGCAAGAACGATTTATACGTGCGTCAACCGCTGCCAACGTATCGCACATAGCTTTCAGCGAGTTCAAGCCCTTATTGCCTTTCAAGATAGGGCTTACTACTTCGTTGGTGTTATCGCCCTGCAAAGACGAATCAGAAACGATTTTGAAGTAGCTCTTGTTGTCGTGGTGGTTGTAGCCCTCTGAACGTACCTGCAAGCCGTTTGCCGTACCTGCCGAAATCAAGCTCTCACGTGTGTAATGGTAGCTTTCAATCTCAACGCCGAATGTCAGCTTTGAGAAATCGAAATCCGTGCCACTGTGCTTTGCAGTGCGCTGCATCGAAAGAAGCAGCTCTACTTCATGCGGCATCAAGCCCAGCTTGACTAACTTCGTGCGCTTAGCATTCTTTGTGCTGCGCTCATTCATCACGTCACTCACCTGCTCGTTCAAACTCTTTGTACTCATAACTCTAAATTTTAAATTGTTCGACTTAATGTTTTAATTTTGTACTGCAAAGTTAAAGCATTTAATTTGATTATGCAAGATAAAAGCGAATTATTTGCTTTGATTTTTAGATTTATTAATCAAACTAATTGCTTTGAGTCTATTTCATTAAGTTTTGTTTGCATTAAGCAATAACTTTGATGTAATTAGAAGCATAAAAGATAATGCCGTTTTTATTGCATTTCAGCGCACGAAAAGCATTTTTATATATAAGTACACGTATGAACGAAAATAGCGGCTCATGTATCACTACATGAACCGCTACATTAACTAAAAACAAATGAATATGAAAAGAGAACTATATATACTTCTTATTGTCCTGCAAGAAAAATGGCAAAGACTTCGTGTCCCTAATCCGGCCAAAGTTTCTTGCCACCCAGCTTTTGAAGTTGCCCGGCACGTCTGTAATCTCCCCTTTCGGGTGCTCATCATCGAATGTAGCAAACTCCTCAATTGATGGCAGGATTGGGACGGCGTAACATCGGCACCAAGGATGCCACCCAACAAACTTGAAGTCTTTGGGGTACTTCCCTTTTAGCTCATCACACATGTCGGGCACATGTCGGTGGGTGTCTGTGATGCGGATTTCAATGCCAAGGACAAACGGCATGGTCTTCCAGCGCATGTAATCGGCTGTTCTGTACGCTGTGTTAATCTCCGTAGCTGCCATTCTTGTGACATTCATGTACGAAGAGCGGTAAACTCCCGTTCCTGGGTGATAGGCTTGCGCAGCTCTCGAAAGGCGCAACGCTCCCGACTTGTCTCTAACTCTCCGAAAGAGTCTGTTAGGCTCGTTGAGGTATCTCCTAACCTTACGGGATAGTTCATCGGCACCCATGCCTTCTGCCATAGCCGCCTCCACCGCAAGTTCCAGCTCTTCCTTGAACTGGCCCGACAGATTCCACACACGGGATGATAGATTCATCTGCCTTACCTTGCGTTCTGACAGGCTCATTGTCGCAACTTTTCTGTTCTCAAAATCACGGAGGGCATCCTGCATCGGGTCTGTCCATTTTTTGATGTTTGCATCCGTCAGCTTTGTATGTTCGCCAACATAGGAGACGAATACGGACGCTTTGGATTCGGACAGCTGCCACTCTTCTTCAATTCCTGCCCGGATAGTCCGTATAACTTCATCGGAGGTCTCTTTCAGCAGGTCGTCAAGCTTATTGCCATAGTGAAACTCGCCCTCCCCATTGTACCTGGTGGCGAGAGCGATGACAACAGCCTTTTTCCGAGCCTCATTGATGATGGACTTAATACGCTGGTTGCTTCTATTGAGGTTTCCCCTATGTTGTCGGTCGTATTTCTCAAACATGACTATTCAGCTGATGCAAATACATCTTGTGCCTGCTGCTCTTTCTTCATATCCTCCTCTATTTCCTCCATCTCTGTCTTGAAGTCGTCCGCAATGCCAACGAGCATGACAGCCTGCTTGCGTGAACCAACATGGCCATCGACCATGTTTACAGCATCATTGATACGCTTGGAGAGGTCTTCAATCCTATAAGGACGCTGGACGACATCGACATCCAACGTTTGGGAGGCTTCTTTCAAATCGGGCACCAAGTCGCCTATTGCAGCTTGCAAGAAATTGCAGCGTCTTTGGAAGAACTCGCCCATCACCTCCCAGTGGTTGTCAACGGCAAACAGAGTAGCCATGAACATGTAATCGAATGACGTTCCGCTTGGGAATGTACCCGAACCTTGCAGCTGGTCGAACGATATTAGCGGAGTGTTGGTCAAAGAGTAATACCGGGACAGCAGGTTATCCATCTGAGTCTTCACCATGTCAGAAGTCTGATGCCAATCAAGATAATATGCCTTGCCGCCGCCATTGATTTTCAACAGGTGAGACTTTCCTATGTTCTCTGCACCACCATTTGCCAAGTCTCCCTCCAATATGAGCTTCGGGAAGAAGTTCATGCGGATAGCGTCCGAGAAATCGGAGGTTAGTGTTTCGAGGCTCTCACGGATGCCGACGACAGGGGTAAAGAGTGCCTGGTCTCTCCATGCGTATATAGTCGGGTTCTTTGAGAATCCATGCTTGAATGGATAGCCGTCAGAGTCAGCCCATGCAGTATTAAGCCCTCTCTGAACTTGATATACCATGTCATTGGTAACAAGCATGAAACAATATACGTAAGAGTTATCGGCAAGCTTGTATTGATACTCCCTGCCTATGCCCAAGTAATCCTGCCCATTGTCCGCAAAGATGGGGTAAAGGTGGTCGCCCTTGAAAGGAGACCATATCTGACAACGGAGTCTGTATTTCGGCTGCACCTTAATGCCAACCAAAGAAGCAACCTTTGACCACACCTTGCGCCAAAATCCACTATCCTCGTGTCGATACCAATACTCGCACACCTCCTGCTCAGAAAGCCACGAACGGACTTCACGCTTGTTCTGAAAGCGCAGCTTATTGTCGCTGCCTACTTTCTTCATCACCTTTAACAAGTCAAGCTCCTTTGCATCCTCCGTGTCCGTTTTCAACAGCGGCTCTTTGCCAACCGTAAAAGCGGTATGGATGTTCACTGTGTTCTGCTCAAGAGGCAAGCCGATACGTGCCACTGGCTCTTTCTCGAACGTAGGAGGATGTACCACGCCTTTGCGGTCAGTGTACTCTTCCTTGACAAGGGTCTTCATGTCCTTGCGGATGTTATGGTCATAGACTTTATGCCGCTTGGTAAACCATGCATCCATATTCGCCTTTGTAGCTGGCAGAGGAGTACGGCGTGAAGCCTTGATGAAAGCAATGCGTTCCTCCCATGTGGGGAAAGCAAAAATTTCGTCTATACTGTTCATATATCTTATCTTAGAAATATCCGTTGTATGATTTTCGGTTTGGCATGTTCCTGTAGGCCATTCCAAGCAACTCCATCGTGCAAACGTATCTAATACCGTCTATGGCGTGGTTATAGTTATCCACGGGTATGTTGATGAAGTGTCCTGTCTTTGGGTCTTGCTGCCAAGTATAGTTATTGAACTCCTTTTTGATGTTAAGGGAATGCTCTGTGATATATATTCTTCTCAATCCCTGCATGAAGTCAATTCCAAAATTGATAGAGCCAGCTCCCTTTATTGTTGACAGGATTGGCAATCCGGCATTGCGTATCTCGGTAATCTCCCTTGGCTCGGCATTATCTGCCCATATCTTGCGTGACCTCGCTTCGGGAAGCGTCTTTAATTTCTCTATGATTTCGGGAGTTGTCATGCGTGTGTCGTAACACTCCTCATCAATATACAGGCAGTCATTATGAAACGCCACCGTCTCAATGGCTGTCGGGTCATTGGTAAAGCCGAAGTCGAGCGCACGCCAAAATTTCTGTACGTAGGAAGGTATCTCCTTGATAAGTGAGACCTTTTCGAAGATAAGTCCTTCCAGCTTCGCACGCTGCCCAAGGCCGTAGATTTTCCACTTTCTTTCATCAGCCGTGCCGTTGGCATAGTTTTCGGGTGTTGGCTCGTAGGAGAGTATCTTTCTGCGCATGTTGGCCGGGATGAACGGGTTGTCCAACATGGTAGAATGGTCAAAGTAACAGTCGGGTCTCCGGCATACGTTGTCGTAAATCCAATGCTCCTCTGCCGTTGGGTTATAGTCAAGAATGGCAAAGCCCGAACATCGCTGTTCGAGCTGGTCGAAGTCATCCTTAGTGGCTTCCATAGCCTCGTTTATCCAAAATATATCGCAGGTGAGGCCGTGGAGCTTCTGTTGGTCGTCAAGCCCGACAAACTCAAACGTCCAGTGATTTATCCTTATGATGTGCCGGGAGTTGTTGATATAGGCAAGCCCGGCAATGCCCATGTCAATGAGGATATTGTTGAAGTCCACCCACACGGTTGACAGCAGCCAGGTTCCTTTCTTACGGGAAACGATTATTCTTCGTCTGTGCGTGTCCTGTAGGGCAAGGACTATGAAAAACTGAATCAGCGAGTACGTCTTACTGCTTCGGCTTCCTCCCTCGAAAACCAAAACATTGTATTTGCCGCTATCATGGGATTTCATGGCACGGGCAAAGACTGGCGTACATTTCAGTGAAAGCTCGCTCATTCGTTTTCCTCTTTCTTCTGCTCTTGCAGGTCAGTGTCCTCTTTCTTGTTATAGACTACGTTGATTTTTATCTTGTCTATTGATTTGTCCTCCAACGAAACGTCCATGCGCTTCATCTGCGTCATGGCTTTCTTGAATTCGGGGTCATGGTGCCAACGCCACATGGTTAGAGCCTGTAGGTTTGGCGGCATCTCCTGCGTTGTTGTTGTAATAGTCTTCTCTGTATAGGGAGTGCCATCTTTCGTGACGGTGTTTCTCTCTTGTGTGATAGTGGTCTTGGTCTTGATTTTACCAAGGGCAACCTTATCGTAAACTCCCTTGTAAACAAGCCTCAACTGCCCCCGTGCGTGTTGCAATACTTGCGAAATTAGCATCGAGCGCAGCTTATTCTCCTGCTCTGACCACCCCTCATAGTTCCCGTTTTTCATTTTGGCAAACACTTCGGGTGTTAGGCTTTTGGGTATCTCGTCATATTTTGGCTCTTCGGGTATTTGGTCGGGAGTCTCAGCCGTATCTATGGCATCTTCATAACGCTGCCTTACTATTGAGCGTATCTCATCACCAATAAACTGGGCAATCTCGTAATCGTCATAGTCCTTGCTTGCGAGGTTCCCTATGGCAGTATAGAAGTCCTGCCCGTCATAATCAAATTTCTTCTTTGCTGGCATAGCTTATTCCTCCATATCCGCCACCTCGCATCTCATGTCGAAATCCTCGCCCTTGATAAACTTATCAGAGGTCGAGTACCCGAAACGCTGCATAAAGGTGTTCTTGTGTTCTACATTGTCGAAGCTGAGCACAATATAAGAGTCCATGTCGTCCGCTGACTTCTGAGCCGCTTTCTTCACCTCCTCTTTTACCTGCTTCATGTGCGCAACCTTAGCGGCTCGCTCCATATCACGCTTGGCCTTGTTCTCCTCACGCACTGCCTGGTCTTCCTCTTCGGCCTCCTTGGTGAGGTCAGAGAGCGCATCCGTAAGGTTCTCTTCCTCCTCGGTCTTGAAAAGGTAGTCTAATCCCATCGCAGACATATCGGCATCGGTAAAGCCAGCGTCCTTGTAGTCAACGTCAGCAAAAATCTCACCGAGTTTGTCATAATCGTACTCTCCTTGCAGATTGCGGTTGTTAAGGATAACATTGAAAGCCTTTTCGGTCTTTACATCCATGTCAACAACCTCAAAGCGGAGAAGATAGTCATTCTTCTTCGTCTTGGGGTCGTACTTCTGCAATTCATCCAGCACTTTGACGCTCTGATGGCCTTGCACGATGGTATTGGTGCGCTTGTTTAGGATTAGATGGCCTACAAGCCCAAACTTCTTGATGCTCCTTTTGAGAGACTTATATTCCTCCTCGCCCATTGTGCGAGGGTTATAATCGGCGAAGTGTACGGTGGAGCGTTTTACCGTCTTCACCTCGCCAGTGAGATATTTGCTTAACTTCAATTCCATTTGACTGTTCACGTTATAGTGTTTAACCTGCGTTCAGACCCATGTAAGTCCTACGGGAGTATTTTCGGCTATCGGCTTTGCCGGGGCTGTCTTTATCGTACTGACGTGTTCCCGATATATTGTCAACGTATCTGTTGGCTGCGTTTACAACTCGCCATTCACGGGCATTAGACATACTTTGCCTCCCTGCCCTGCGAAATGCGTTTCTGTTTATTCCACCCCCCCCCCGATGTGATGATACGGTCAGCTTGCGCCAAAATATCGCTAATTGACTTTCTTCGTGCCATTTTTACTTCTGTTTAAAATATTCAACCTGCGTTTAATCCCATATAGACTTTACGAGGAATACCGCCTGTGCTGTTGGCATAACGGGAATTGCGTATGTTATTGGCATATCTGTTTGCGGCACTCTCTACTTTCTTCCATCTACGGCTGGTGTAATTAACATCCCCTCCCCTGTAAATGCTGGATTGAAGACGGTCAAACTGGTCAGACAGCTGCTGTATTGTCTTTCTCCTTGCCATTTTCTTTCTGCTTTTTGATGTCGTACTCATAGAGTATTCTCCTTGACAGAGGAAACACCCTGTAAATTTTCTCTAAGTCCTGCGGAAAGTTCTTTCTCAGCCATAGGAAGCAGTCGGTATTGAATCCCGTTCCCGATGATGCTTTCAGTGAGTATCTTATCGGTTCGGGTATTCGGTACAGCTTCATGTAAGCAAGCACCTCCTTTTGCGTCCACTCTGCCAATGGGTATGCCTGCCCGTTACTTATGTAGTTGTCCTGCTCAAATCCTTTCAGCATCAACCGTCTGTTCATCGAGTCGGCTTTCTTTATTCCAAGGAAGACGTAATCAATGCCTGTCTTCAAACGGATTGACCTCACCACGTCAGCCAGCTTTAGAAGCTTGACTTTCGGGTTAGGTATGCAATAAAGACCGCCACGGAGTATGTATGACAAATTCCAGTGCGGCACTTGCATAAACTCAACTTTCGGGTATCTTGCCTTTACCCACGTCACCCAACGCTCTATATGCTCCAAGTGAGGAACGAAATACATGAACACGCATACAACCCTGTTAAATTGCGGTGCCACCATGTCCAGCGTAACGAGTGAATCCTTTCCGAGGGAGCAAAAGACAATACAGCTGTCCGACTTCTCTCTGACTGCTGCTATTGTCCTTTGCGCTGATTCCAGTTTACTCATATCTATCCTGCGGACATTCCGAGTCCACGTCGGATGTTACGGTAGTTCTGCTCATGCGAGGCGAACCGGTTGCCACGCACGCTGATGTCACGGGAACGGCTGTTGCCAAGATATGCGTTTGTGGTGCCATTGATGCGCCCCTGCGTTGTAGTTGCTCTTGCCATAATTCAATAAGCTTTAGAAATTCTTCTTACCTGTCTGACTGTTCTCAGTGTGAGCGATAATCTTACCCAAGTCATAGACAACTCTCTCAACCACCCAAATCTGACCTCCGTAATCGTACTCAATTGGCAGGCCGTTCTCGCCGACCATAATCTCACAATGCGAGCCGGTAATCTCGACCGTAGCTGTGTCACCGGTCTCTTTCGAAACAAAGAGGATGGCATCATACTCAATGGGGATGGCGTTGGCATTCTCATCTTCTTTCTCGAAGCCGTCTTCATCCAGCTGCAAGAACTTCTTGATATTGTTTGGACGTACCTCACGGAATTCTTGTACCTTGCGCCCGTCTTTGATAGCTTCAAGATACTTTTGTCTGATTGAAAGTTTTACTGTTCTCATAACGAAATCTTAGTGTCGGTTATCTCTGCAAAGATACTAAACAATGGTCCTTTTTAAAAGAAGTGTAGTACTAATGTCTTCACTTATAAAAGATAAGTGCAAACATTTTATAACATAGAAAAGCCTACCCGAAAGAGTAGGCTTTAGAGATGGTTACTTCTTGTATTAAACGCTATATACGCGAATATTCTTGAATGGATTGCAGCCACGCTGCATTGCGTATGACCACGCGGCATCCAAATCTTTGAATGTCTGTTCGGGTCTCACCACAATGTCCTCGCTCTCTTTGTAGTTACCTACGCTGTAGTGAATCTCTGTACGAATGAACTCAATCTTTATCATAGCTCTATCTTTTAATTGTTATCGAATAGTGCAAATGCTGTCCAGTTCTACGCCCTTGCCACAAGCAAAGCCTTTCGCAAACATCAACACGTTTTCAAAGATACCGTTAGTGTAGATGTAGTTGTCGGTCTTGACGTTTCTGAAAGTGTAACCGAATATCTTGCTACCGTTGTTATCGGTGTTTTCGTAAGTTGTAATCTCGTAAGTCTTCATAATCTTCTTGTTTTAGTAGGGCAGTGGTTAGCTGCCCTGTTATTGTCTTAGAAACCAAAATCGACTATTTGGTTACTTGCTTCATTTGCGAAGTCAAGAAAAAACTCTGCAAGAGAATTGAGCTTATGCCCATCGGCTTGCTTCTTCTCTTTGAGCTCTCTGAGAGAAACTGAGTTCTGAACGAGTGCGCTCTGAATAGCTGCCATCTGCTCATGAGTAAGATGGTTCAGTGTATAAGTACCATCTTTGTGCTCTGTAATGTTCAAAATCGTTTTCATTGTCGTATTCTTTTTTATTGTTATTGCTTTAATTTTACACTGCGAAGTTAAAGCAAATAATTTGATTACACAAATAAAAATCAAACTAATTTCGTGTGTTTAAGATTTTTTAATTAAACTAATTGCTTTGATTTAGAATTAATGCACTAACTTTGCCACCGATAAATAACTTTGATTTTTAGAAATATGGCACTAAACATTAAGCAAGCTATTAAATCTCACGGCTTAGAAGTCCGTCAGATTGCAGAAAGAATGGGTATTACACCGACAGCCCTGTCGCAGCATATAAACGGCAAAATGTACAAGGGCAAAAGAGTTGCGCCAAATCCATCCGTAGATGTATTGCAGCGCATTGCAGACGCTATCGGGTGCGATGTGTCAGAACTGTTCGACCCGGTAGAGAAACCCCAGCAGAATCAAATCACTTGCCCCTATTGCGGCAGAAAGATTAACTTAGAGGCTACAAAGGCATGAAAGAGCAACCGACAAAAGAGAATACCCTGTACTTGCCAATCAAGCAGGTTTATTTCGACCAAATAATAGCAGGCACGAAGAAAGAAGAATACCGTGAGGTGAAATACGGCATAACGTCCTCTCGTTATCTTCTGCATGATGCGTATAAGAACTTGGTTCTTAATCCATCATGCACAGAAGATGACAAAGAGTATTTCGTTGATGACTACAACAACGGCAAATTTCCATTTTTGCCTAAACCATTCAAGTATCTTCATTTGGCAGTCGGCTACAATAAGGTCAGAGACGAAGCCCTCGTAGAAGTAACCAGCATAACGTTTCAGCCTGGCAGAGTGTTGGGTGAGGGCAAAAAGAAGTTTGCATGGTGGCTCGTTGTCTTTCACCTTGGCAGTGTTGTGAAGCTCGAAAGGCAGAAAAGACATGCCTAATCACTCAGAGCAGAGTAAATCCGCTCTGCTTCCTCTTTGAAGCCCTTATGGTGATTGAAGAGGTACTTGGCATCGGCGAAGTGTCTTGTTACAGCTGAACCGCTGATGCCAAGTACCTCTCCAAGTTCTTTTCTTACTTTCCCTCTGAGCATTCTCTTACTGACCAACGAAACAGGGTCATAGGCGAAGAATATCAACAGCACAAAGATTTTCACATTATCCTTGCAAGCCGGGTCGCTGACAGCTTGAAACCGGGCATAGAGACTGGGTATCTCCTCTATGTCCGACTTCAATGGTTTTGTATAGGCTATCTCTCTAAGCTTACAGAGAATGGTGCGCCCTTTTGCTATTCTTATAGATTCCAGTCTTTCGGTTATGCTCTTAGTCCTCATTGATTGTTTCATAGACAAAATTCACTTCTTTGTGTTCCTTTATCTCAAGCGTTTTTCTGTATTTCTCCAAGTCCGGCACCTCAATAGTCTTGTCAACTCCTTTCCGTTTCCCGAACTCATCCGTGAAGAATATTTTGGTTATTCTATACATTGTCATGCGGCTTTATCAGCCCTTTTAATTCGGGCTTGTGTTTTCTAAGTTGAATATATCCTCTTCTTTCGGTCTCCCGAAGCAACGGCAGGTCAGCCTCAGCAATATCGGCAGGCGACTCACCGTTTATGGTAGTGCCAGCCGTAATGCCGAAACGTTCCCTAATTTTCTTGATTTCTTCTCTCGTAGTGTGTGAGCACCAATAGACAGTGAGCATCATAGTTACTCCTCTTGAAGTTCATCAATGTTGTCTCTCGCAAATGTAAGTATGCCAATGGCTCCTACAAGGCAGAAGATGCCAAAGGCAATGAAGATGATTGCTGTCATAGAATTACCTCCCTGTATTTGTTGATGATTTGTTTACCTCTTTCTGTCATTTCTCACCTCCTTTCTCTACATGCCAGTTTCCTTTCTCATCCTCTACGAGCCAGTCGCCGGGATAAGCGCCTGTTGGAAACAATTCATTCATCTTATTATCGTATGCCTCCCATTGGCTTTCGTTAACTTTGGGGTCGTTCCACATCCTTTCGATCTCTCTTTGCATCCTTTCATAGGCAGGGTTGTCTTCGTAGTTGATGACAACTACAAAATCCCCCTCCTTTCCTATGTTCCGCTTGCCGATGCCAGTCACGCATGGCAGTTTGAATAAGTCCCCGATGTTCTTCCCCGTTATTTGTATCTTCTGTTTCATAGCTTTGTTGTTTCTTTGTTGTTTGATGCTGTCCTGCCTATGGAGTTCTTTGATTTCTTCCAACCGTTCAAGGATAGCATCTCTTTCGTATGTTTTGCCGTCATTCCATCCTATGACATAACCAATTCCAAGGGGTAAAGAGAAAAACAATAATATCCATCCGAGATTGCCTAATTGTTCTTTATATTTCATACTCTATTTTTTTTGTTTATTCCGGTATCGGTGCCCAGCTATCTAATTCCAGGCTATGAATAGTACCAAAATATCCGCCTTTGTAATTGATGCAGTTATGTTCATCTCTGTAAGCAACAAGCGTTTCCATGTGACCCGTCCACAAGACTAATTTGCCGATAGGCGGAAGTTGTTTCTCAATGTTTATCCACTGAGAAGTATTAGGGTGAATATCACTCCAATGTGCTCCTGCTTTAAAAGACTCTATAACGCTACGATATGGGTCGTGAGCTACTGATTCATACATCATCGACGCTTGATTAATTTCCTCTTCTCTTGTCATATTATATTCCTTTTATAAATACAAGCCAGTATGTATGACCGCTTCTTCCTGTAAGGTGTCCAAATAACGGCTCGTACTTTATGTATTTCATAATTGTTTTCAATTTAATTTGCTGGTCATTCCACTTGAATACGAGAGTACCATTTTCTTTAAGCACTCTCATGCACTCTTGGAATCCTTGTCCAATATAATTGCCCCAATCTTTCGGAAGACGACCATAATTCTTTTTGAGGTTGCTATTGTCGTCGACCCATCTGTAGTGTGGAGGGTCAAACAGCACGAGACTGAAAGTATTTGCTTCAAACTGAATGTGACGAAAGTCGGCAACGATGTCTGGGATTACTTCCAACGTTCTGCCATCGGATAAGGTACAAACTTCTTTGCGGTTGTCCATGAACACAACATTAGGGTTGTGTTTGTCATTCCAACATTTGCGTGCTCCACAACATGCGTCAAGAATTATTTTATACATCCGTTATTTTTTTTATTGCTTGCGGCTTTGAAATAGCCGCAAGCGTTAAGGGAGAAGATTAAAGTTTAAACACCGTGCAAGGACGAACGTAGCCACTGAGGTACTTGTTGTTGATGGTGTAGACGTAGCCGTCATTGAAGTATGCGATCCAACTGTAGCCCGCAGTGATCTCGCTTGAAGACCAGTACACGCTTTCTTTCATCGGAGTGCCACCCACCATTTCAAGAGCCTCGTTCAGTTCTTCGTGGTAGAGAAACATTGCTGCAAGCTGTCCGGCAGTAGGGATGTATGAATCTTCATCCAACTCGAAAGCAAGCCCAGCCTTGCGAAGATGCTCTGTACAAGACTTCATGTCGAAGTCATTAAGAGCCTCAATCTCGCACTTGTAGAACGATGAGGCCTTTTCGGATTCCGCATCTTTTGACAGCAGAGGCAATTCATCATCTTTCAAATCTTTCTTGGCGACAATCCACTTGTGTCCATGATAGCTTACCATAACATTACAGCGCTTTACCGATTGCACGCCTGCGGCATCTTTGAAACGAACTGGCAGGAATCCATCCTTGACAAGATACACGCCATCATCGATAATCGGCTCAATGTACTCATGCTTGCAACCCTCTTCCTCGTCATCTGACGGGGTGCATGTTACGAACGGCTCTTTGAAGCCAAAGATGAATGCAGCGTATGCCTGGGCTTCATCAAAGTCACTTGCACAGCTAACTGCTGAACGCAATAAACGAAGTTTCTGTTTGTCTTCCATAATTTAAAATTTAATTTGATTGGTATAATATGCTAATAACAGGCATCCGACTATGACAACCAATCCTCGTACAGGATAGGCTATGTGGATATATGGGAAAGTACCATTAACTTCTGTATGTTCGGTGAAAAGGAATACTATAACCAATATCAATATACTTCTAACCATTTTGCACATCCTTTCTGAGAGTATATCCATGAACGGTGCCATGCCGTTTGATAGCCAATGAAATCTGACTTGACGGAATGCCCAGCTTCTCTGAACAATCCTTAAAAGACGGGAACCGTTCACCCGTCTCAATACAGATTAAAGGAATCGGCTTGCTGCCCTTGCCAAAGTTGGAGTTAGGGTCGGCACGCATTCTTTTCGACAGTTCTCTCGCATGCTCACTTCTTCTTCGCCTTTCTTCCTCGCTTGGCTGTTTGAACAAAGCGTTGCTGTGCCCTTTGAGCAACCACCCGTAGATGTCTCTGAACCTTGGCCTCTTGTTTCGGTAGTCTGCCCAAGGAATGTAGTCTTCCTCGTACATCAACCTGTAACCCCGGCAAAAGAACCTTTGTTTGCACGCTTCCGTGATAGAATGTCTATCCCGGAGTCCGAAGAAGACCTTTGCAGCTGCTACAGACGGGAAACGTCTGCATATCTTTCCGTCTGCATTTAGTGCAACCACAGGCTTCGGCTGGTAGCCCTGCTTACCTTTTGCCGCTCCGTCCTTTCTGCCACCTGCGCCTTTCAGCCCTTTATTCCAAGGCGTGAAGCCTTTGGGAAAACTTCCACTATTAGGCTCGTATGTTCTTACTTCTTTCATAGCTCTTTTAATTGCTTGTTAAGATAATCCAAATAGCCTTTTACCAAGTTCATCAAGCCGATGCCGATAAAATTCTCTTTGGGGTCAAAAAGGAGATTACCTACTTGTATTTCGCTATGGCTTAACACAGAACTATTCTTCACCCACGCTGCAATCTGTAACCTTCCACCGTCTTCAACACCTTTGAGTATTTTTTCGGTGTCCTTAATTTTTTTTGGCAATTTTATTTGCCTTTTCAAGTGTTTCTTTATCCATGTCTGACTGGTCTCAATATGTTTATAAGAATTTGAAATATTTACAATCGTGTCCGTCTCTTCTCTTGACTTCATACTGCCTTTAGCCGTTTTTGATATTCTTGGTAACTAATGCTGTTTTTAATGCTTTCCTCGTATTGCTTCTTTCTGAGCTCGCTTTCCCGGTGCTCGTAAGCTGTGTAACGGTCTCGGATAAACTCTTTAAGTGCCTGCATGATGACCAACGGGTCAACAGAACCATAGAACCGCCCATATTCTCCAGCTTTGAACTTGTAGAAGAAAAGCATCATCTCGGAAGTCTTTAGGTAGTGATATTGCTGCGCTATGATGACAGCACACTCTTTGAGAGAATTTCCCGTGAGCTTCTCTTTGCAGCCACAGAACTCGGAGAGGTTTGTCAGTTCCGGCACAAGCCAGTACGATGATGCGTTGCGCCCATAGCATTTGTCAAGGTCTCCAAGAGTGGGATATGAGCCGAAATAGCATCGGTCTGTGTCATTGTAAAGGGTTAACTGCATGTCGGGAGTGTTGGCCAATGCGAAATCCTCAATAGTCTTATAATTTGCCAGTGCTGCCACTCTCTGCTCTGAGCTCTTGCATGATGGCAAGTGCGTCATCCGCCCTTTTCCGAACCCGCTCTTGATTGTTTGTCCTATCTGTTCCATTGTTCCTTGATTTGAAGTTATTATCTCTTGATGCCCATGTTGCCAATCTGCGAGAAGTCTGCCACGTCCTTTCCAATTCGAACCGCATCTTAGTTTGTGACCTGTTGAACTCTGACCAGTAGTCAAAGAACGAGCGTATCATGTCACGCCCGTATGTGGTAACGAACGGCACAAGGGAGTTGTAGAAGTCTTCTTTGCGAGCCTCTATTGCGCTGTGCGCATCTTGTTTCTTAGGCGGCTTTGGTTCTTTCTTTCTCTTTTCACTTTCTCTTTCTTTCTTAATATTATCATTTAGATTAATATCCTTAGTATTTATATTTTCCTCTTTATATTTTATTATTAAAGATGTATCAGTAGATTTTTCGGACGTATCTACGGACGTATCTACGGACGTATCTACGGACGTATCTACGGACGTATCTACGGACTCTTTATGCCACCGTTTCATAACCAGTTGGCGCATCTTTTCGCTCTTGGCTTGTTTCCGCTCCAACTCGGCTGTCTCTTTGTCTATCTCGCTTTTGATGAAAATAAACGCTACCTTTGCCATTCCCTGCAAGTCAGCGATTACACCATCAAAGGCATAATCGAAAACCGCTTCATAGACTTGCGCTCGTGTCTCAACAGGGAGGTCTCGCATTGCGTCCATCCAATCTCTGCGAAAGGTAAAAGAATCTCTGTCCATAGTCAGTAAAGTACGTTAGTAAGTTGTCTGCCGTTACTCATCACTCGCCACATGTTTGGATTCGGCTCATCCAAATATAGGTCTTGAACCTTACCGAAACGGGCTATATTACCGCAAAGGTCAACTATCCAGCCCTTGTTTTTTTTCGGTGACGGTCTGATTGCACGCCCTACTATCTGATACCAAAGGGAGAGTGATTTGGTCGGCCTTGCCATTACGATAGTGTCAAGTTCGGGGAAATCAAATCCAGTGGTCAAAACCCCAACGTTGACCACAATAGGTATTCTGCCTGCCTTGAAGTCTTCCAATATCCTGTCACGCTCAGCGGCTTTAGTGTCACCCGAAACCATAGCACAGCCAGGAATCTCAGATTGAAGCTTTACGGCCTCTTTGAGGAAGCGAGTAAAAACAAGTATTCCGTTGCGTTTCTTCCCGTCCTTTGGATGCGATACACGCTTTACAATCTGTACGAGCCATGAGTAGAAATCTATTCGTCCATACTCTTTTTGTACTGATTCGTCAGTCCAGTCAGCACCAGTAGAATTGTCCTGCAAGTTCCTTTCGTCCCACATTGGCGGTGGGCAATAGAAGTAGTCCAAATCCGCAAGGAAACCCATGTTTAAGAGCGTCTGTATCTGTACTTGGTAAAGCACCTTGGAGAAGATTCTTGGACGTGTTCTCGTAATGAATTTCAGCATTGCGCCCCATGAGCTTGTAGATAGCCTGTAGGGAGTTGCCGTAAGTCCGAGAACCTTACATTGCGTCTTTCGAATAAACTCTTCATACATCCCGCCTTTTGCGTTGACAAGGTGGCATTCATCTATGATGACGTTGTTGAAGTGCGAGAACCATTCTTGATGATGGATAACGCTGCCGATTGTCGCAAAGGTGATGCGATTGATTTTCTTGGAGTGTAGCGATGCAGAGAATACCGATACGTCCAACACGCCATAGGAGCAAATCTTATTGTAGTTCTGTTGGAGAATTTCTTTGCTCGGCTGGAATACAAGCGTATTGCCCGGCAACTTATAAGCGATGTCCGCTATCACAAGGCTTTTGCCCGAACCTGTCGGAAGCACTTCTATTGCGTTATACTTGGCCTTTTTGTTAGTAAAGAAAGCCACAGTACGGTCAGACGCAATCTGTTGGTAATCTCTTAGCTTATACATGGTTTGAATGTTCTCTTTAAGGCTTGCGCCACGATGGACGCAAGCCGATTTTTACTGTTCTATGATGGCAATATCGGGAGCAATGTCACGGATTTGGTTAAGCACATCGTCAATGATATTAGCCTTGGCATCCTCTACGACATCGTTTGCACCTGCCGACTGGAGGTGAACTAACACATCTGCACCATCAATGGCAACAAAGGTCTCGACAATTATCTCTTCATACTTACCACCGCTGAAAATAGGGATTTTCAACTTGAATGATTCGGGGATGTTGGAGTTCCTTGACCGTCTGTTGGAACTTTGCGCTTCGGTCGCCACGCTCGTTCATGGTTCGTGCGGTGTTCTGACTTGACTTGATGTCGAACGACTTCAAGGCAGACACCACTTTCATGTTCTCTTCACGGCTGACGAAGTAGGAGCGGTTGAGCTTCAAGAACTGGCCAAGTGTTTCGGGCAACCATCCTTTTGAGAAGTCGTTGATGTGGAGCTTCTTGAATATCTCGCTGAACTCAACCTTGCCATCAACCTTTCCCTGCTTATATGGGTCGTCCTCATTGAAGACAAGGAGGATTTCAAGCTTGTCTCTGTTGACGATGATGTGCGCCTTGTGCTGGTCGATGTCCTTGGCTCGTTTGTCAAGCCAGTTGAAAGGTGCGAAGATGGTTCCCGTGATGTCAATCTTTTCGGGTGTCTTGACATCCAACTGTTTTGCTGCCTCACCTTGCAGGAGTACTAAGGTGTTCTGTCCATCGGGCAGGTTTACCTCGATTTTCTGTGATTCTAAATCCATAGTCTTGTGTTATTTATCGGTTGTGCCGTTGCTTCTTATAGCGGCAAAAATTGTCTTCTGTAATTCATCTGGGAAAGCAGGACGTGAGCTTACCAAGTCGCCCTCTTTATTGTAGAAGCCAACCATTTTGGTTTCCTCATCAAAGAACTTATAGCAATCCTCTTCAACGACCATTGCCTTGTCCTTTAGATTTTTGATAGCCACGGCCTTTTTCTGCTCCAAAGGCTTCATCAACTCTTTGAAGTGAGCATTTGCCTCTTTCTTCTGTTCCTCAATGTCAGCAAGTTTGATGGCTGCATCCGTGAGGTCTTCACGCTGCTTTGCCAATTCTTCGGGAGAGAAAGCCTTGCTGTATGAGACCTTCTCAACATCGTCGCTGTTGTCATTGAGGAACTGTTCCCGTTTCTCTAAGGGATATTCCTTACCTAATTCTTTGTCTAACATATTATTTAAGTTTTTGAGCCAGCTCTTTTCGAAGCTTGGCGATTGTTTGCCCTTGCTGTCTTGTTATCTTGAACAATGCAGCGATTGTCGGACTTGCTTGTTCCGCAAGTCTTTTGTATTTCTCGACTTGGAAACGCAGAAACGTGTTCTCTCGTTTCGCTTTGTCGTATGCCGCTTTTTCCTCTGTGGCAAAGCGTCCACGGCTGTCACGGTGCTTGCCTTTGAATACAGGGTCTTTGGCGGAAAGATTGCCTATGTCGGATGCTTTTGTTTCCATTCTTTCCATCTTGGTATAACTTTGTCAATCGGTGTGTTCATAAGACCGTAAGCCTTTGCAAATGATTGGAGCGACAGAAAATCCTTACGGCTCATGGCTTTACTCTGTACAGTTGTCATAGCTTTATTCCTTTCTCTTTCTCCAGTCCCTTAACCTTTCCTTGATAATGCTTAATGAGAGCTTCTATCTCGAAGCAAGACCACTTTTTTGTCTCATTAGCACGGACAGACAGGAGCTGAAAACGTTGCATTCCTATCTTGCGGATGAGATTGTCTTGGTAGCCCTTTAGATGCTCAGCGTTGAATCTGTTGCAGTAAGAGCATTCTGCATTGCAGTTATCTTCATCAAATCTCGTTGACATGTGTCTTCGGGAATAGAAGTGCCCACAATCCGCTTTTTCAATCGGTTTTATCTGCCCACAGGATATGCAGCGGAATACGCCGCTCGGCATTGCGTCTCTCAATCGGATGTACTGCGAGAAAACCTTATCCAGTCTTTTCACCATCGTTGAGAGAGACGGTTGCCGTTTCTTCCTCGCTGCCGGTTTCTCCTTAACCTTGCGCTTTATGTAGTATGGCATAATTTCTAAGTTTAAAATCCCTGCGGCTTTCACAAGAGGCAGGGGAGTGTGTTTAAAAGATAATTGGGACATGAAGCCCAAATACCTGCATCTAATACAGGTATGTCTTGTATCTCTCCACTTCCACTTGCAAGGCTGCGAGTTCCGCTTGACTCATTGCGTCGGGAAGATATATCCCAGCCTCTGACGATGCCCAGTTACGGAATCGTTCGATGCTCAGTGTCATTTCATCCGTTGTGAGGTTAGCGGAGCTTCGAATGTACTTCACTGTCCTTTTCAGCGTCGCGTCATACTTCTCGGCAATGAAGATGTCTGGATTGCAAGTACGCTTGTAATACTGTTGCTTTACCCAGTCGAGCGTGTTGCCCGTCTGACTGGCGAAGTAACCAAGCAGGAGGTGCAGGTAGGAGTTTTGAGATAGGGAACGTTTGGGCTTCTTCTCCGTAAGCTCTGCGTTAACACCTCGCTTGATGAGCATATCAAGCCGTGTGCGAGCGTTCTTCGCGTCAAGTGGATTTGAGAGGTTGTATAACATTGTTCTTTAGTTTAGAATGGAGCGTCGTCATTTTTGGCTGGTGGCACATATCCGCCCTGCGGTGGATAAGGCTGCGCCGGTTGCTGATAATTGCCCTGCTGTTGGTAGCCTTGCGGATAACCGTTCTGCGGATAGCTCTGCTGAGGGGCATAACCGCCTTGCTGCATAGCCTGCGGTGGAGTGTAAGGTTCTATGCGGAAGGCACGCAAGGAAGTGAAGTAATCCTCTTGCCCTGTCTTCTTGCTGATGAACTTCCGCCCGGACAACTCGAATGTCACCTTGACAAGCTGGTTTGGCTGGAATTGGTCTAACAGTGCGCATCCTCGTTGTGTGAACTCAAAGGACGGATAGTTCGGTTCAAGCGGCTGGCCGGTACTGCGGTCATACTGCTGCTGCATGAGCGTGAGCGTCCGTTTCTGAAACGGATTGCCGCTCTTTGTCGGGATTGGCTCGGTAGGGCCTATTTTATAGACAGTGCCGATGATTTCGTATGCCATAAGCCTATCTTAATGTTACTTTTAGTGATTCTTTGGTCTTGGAGGTTTTGAGATACTTGCCGTAGAGGTCTTCATGCTCTTGCTGGAACTTTTTTGAGTCAAACGAAGTCCTTACAGATGGGGCAATAAGAGTGACAACCATGTTGCCAAGGTCGAAAGATTTGTCGCCATGCTCGGACATTCCTTTCTGCATCTCAGCTTTCACGACATCGTACTCTTCGGTAAGCTCATGGATTCGCTTGGCGAGTGAGTAAAGCGTCTGCTCGTTCTCGGTGATGTATTCGGGGAACTCGGGCGAATAATCATAGTCCTTATCCTCTGCATCAGCTTCGATAAGTGCCTTGACCTCACCATTGGAGTGCCTTGCTACCTCTATCAGCTCGAAGATGTCGCCACGAAGCCAAATGCCATAGAGCTTGCGGACTTTGACGTTGGGGTTGTTCTGTTCAAGCATGTAGGCGTAGATGGAGAGTTGCCATGATACGCTCTCTTTGTCAAACTTGTACGTCGTCTTGATGTCGGCAATATCAACTACGCCATCCTCAACGTCGAAAACAAGGTCTATGCTGGATGCGTAGTTTTCCATATCCGAGACAAGATGCTCGGAAGCAAGGAAAGTAAGGCCGTTCTCGCTTTTCAACTGGAGGTAGTTCTTACCCTCTTGCGTTGACGGGTCTGTCCCAAGCGTCTCGGTAAGCTCAATGTCCTCATGCACGATTGAGCCTTTGTTAGCTGCCTTTTGAAGTACGAACTGCGGTACATCCTTGTATTTGTTCGGGAATAAACGTCTCAGTAATGTTGACGTGATGCCTTTCAGCTCGCACCCTGTACGCTTGTCGTAATATTTGTGCTGCTCTTGGTCGAACTGCACGGGAATGTCATTCAGATGTGTCATATCTTTATTTTTTACCTATGCCTAATTTCTTTTTACGGTCTGTCATCGCTGACATGAATTCTTTCATGCCGTGAAGCACTTGATAGTCGTTGAAGATGCGTACAAGCTCTTCCTTTGTCCTTGCCTGCTCAATGGCTGGCTTGGCGTATGCCTGGAACAGCTCTGTTGTACTGAGTTGCTGCGAAGCTTGCTGTGCGTTCTGTGGTGGTGGGAATGGTGTCTGTACGGGTTGCGTGTACTGAGGATTCATATTGAGCGCGTCAGCGTCTTTCGTGTCATCAATGGCAAACAACCCGTTCAGCGCATATTTTCTTGCGTAGGAGCTGGCAGCACCTGTTACCTGCGAAGCATCCATGCCTTTCTTAGAATCCTCTTCTCTCGCAAAGGCCGTTACTGTTACTTGCTCGCCATTGGAGTTTGTAAGACTTGCTGTAGCCTTTATATAAAACCGGTTGCCTACCTGCATGATGTCGTCGGAAATAGTCAAAGTGCAATCGTTCTGCTTGAGCAATGGCTTTAAGGCTGCAAGGATGTCCTCACAGGAACGATACTTGTATTTCCCGAATTCGTTGAACTGTCCCTTGGGAACATTCAATGCTGATTGGATAATTCCTAACTCTTTCATGTCCTTTTATCTTTTAGTTATTGCAAATCCTCTTTAGCTCTATCGCGCTGATTACTTTCTTTATCTCTGCAAGTGAGTATATCGTCGCGCAATTCTGAGTCTCACCGTTCTTCTTGGGATGGAGCAGACCAGCATCGCACCATTTGCGAAGCATCACCGGTTGGAAGCCGCGTGACTTCAAAAACCGCTTTGCGTCTGCTTGCTTTACCCGGTCTTGGTCGGGATTAGTGCCCTTGATGTAATCCTGTACGCCTGCTGACACCGCCGATGAGACGAGAGAAAGGAGGTCGTACAAACTTACATTAATCATAGACTAATCTTTTGATGAACAGATGATGCGAATGCTGCCCGTCACTTTGCTGTCATCATTGACAGAGTAGCGGGTGTAGCCCGCCTTGCGGTTGAGCTTTCCGGCAATCGTTCGGAGTGAACCGATGTTATACTTGTCCAATGGGACAGAGCGGACATCGCCCTCGGAGAGACTGCCAAAAAAGCGAACCATCGTCTCGCCCTTTCGAAACCTTTTCTTTAATATGCTCATATCTTTTATGTATTGATGAAGTGCCGCACGGTGGAGTCGAACCACACACAAGGGAAGGCAGGCTCTATCAACTGCCTGCGTCCGTCCTGCGGCGTGTGCCGGTCTATTCCCGGCTGTCATAGGTTTACATGCCTTTTACTGTCTTGCGGCTACCTCTGGCATCTTATATAATGGCATCGTATGAGTGCCTATAAGTTCTACTCGGTATGGCCGGAGCCATACCTACTGGTTGATTACTTGCAGGGATTATTTCGCCTGCGTTAACTGTTCTCTTTATCCTTTTGAAACGTCTCGTTGTTCAGTAAGTCAAAGAACTCTGTTGGGGTGTAGGGGGCGCGGCTCAATTCGATTGCAGCACTCTTGTTTCAAGTGCGGTCGCGCCCTTTGAGGTGTCGGTATGGAAGAAAGTTACTCGAACAATTTAAAAGTTATGGCACCATACCGAACTTTCGCCAAGTACCTCTGAAAGCTAATCTTTATAGATGGGTATTAGTCTTGCGCCCGGAAGATACATATCTTCAATCTTGCGGACTTTAACCCATTTCTTTCTTCGCCAGCGTCTTGCCCTCTCGGCATAAGACAGACTGCTAATATATTGGTTTGGGTAGCTCATGGCTTTGTAATGTGGTCTAAGAGTGCCTCACGTGTAGAGAAGCATTTGTTTTCATCTACGCTCTTGTAGCAGCCCTCGCCCTTGGGATAGACCAATACGGTCGTACCTTTGTCGTTTGTGACCGATGTAACAGATTCGATCTCAAACTGCTTAATCTTCACCGTTTCGGGGTCAATTGTGAAAACATTGTCGCCCACTTTGAATTTTGTCTCGATGTTCATATTATTTTATTTGTGGCGGGGTGGTTAAGCCCGCCGTTACCTTTTATCCATACATGTAATTGTAGAAGTCCTGCCAGCTGCCAAATCCGGGGTCAAGGCCTGGTGTGTAGTCGCTCTCTTCGTCGTACACTTCGTTCTCGATGTCGCCCCATAGAGGGATGAGCGTCTCGATATTCTTGCAGATGTTGGGACATTCTTCATCTCGCTGCGCGTCCCGATGGCAGATATACAACTGCACGTCATCGTCCGAATTAGTCTCAGCCGTGATTTCGCAATCGCCAAATGTGACTGTTGCGCATGCCATACACAAATCAGACTGGATGCTCTCTTTCATCGACTCTGTCAATTCCGCAATCAGCGCATCTACCAATGCGGAATAGCGTAATCTTGTCATAGCTCAGATACTTTCAATTAAGCCCGCCAGCAAGACTGCTGCGAACAGCACAAGCGGTGCAATGATACCATAGATTACATACTCTCTGCGAGTGCAATGCTCGCTGTAGATGTCTTTCATCATCGTCTCAAAGAACTCTTTCATGCCTGTACTCTTATTAAGTTCGCTTTCTTAAAGCAACGCCATGCACATTTTTCGGTGTCGTAGTAGGTCTGTACTGTATCGTTGCTCTTTCTGTTACTCTCGCTCGTTGCAGGTACGATACTCATAGACAATGTGCCGTATGCCTCTCGTAAGCTGCCATCTACTTTCTGAAAGTAGAATTTCACTATGCGCTGCTTCATCATAGCTCTTACTTTGATGTTGCGCCATGCGGTTTTCAGTGCATCGCTAATGCTGAATCCGTTCTTTTTCACGAACTGCCATGCAAGCTGCATGATGTCGTGTCTGTTGTACTTCTTCATGTTCATGCCCTTTCTTTACCTTAATTATCTTTCCAAACACTTGTACGTTTCAAAACTTTTTCGTAAGTTTGCAAACGCATTATCTTAACACGGTGCAAAGATAAGTAGAATTTTACTTACTACCAAATAAAAGCAAGTATATTTCTACTTATTAACACTATTTAATGTTTGCGCTTATGGAAAAAGATGTAAAAGAGCGTATTAAGAAGATTTTAGCGGATTTTTCGCTCAATCCTACACAATTATCTAAGATGTTCAATGTCAATCAGAAGACATTGAACAGTCAAATTAATCAGTCAACGACTCTTTCTGTAAGTACAATATTACTTATATTAGAAGCGATTCCGTCTTTATCTGCCGAGTGGCTTTTAAGAGGAGTCGGTGAGCCGCTGTTGGACAATTCCGCTTCTAAGGAGGGGAAATACTTCGAAATGTGCAAAATGCTACTTGAGAATCGGAAGAAAGAGACTGAGCTCTACTTAAAGTTGGCAGGAATGGTTGGCAAGGAGGAGAAGTGATGGTGACTGATATTGCTATAGACTTACTTATCGGCTTAACCGGAATTCTTATTGCCTGGCAGATATACCAGTCTATAAATATTGAGCGCAGGGTTAAAAGGGGAGTTGAAAAGGGATTGCAGGAAAGCATACCGACTGCCATTTCTGTTGCGCTTGCGCAGCAGGGCATGACTTTGCACAATCAAGGCAGAAAGGCTGACGCAGCTCAGTTGCTTCTCAACTCGTTTGCTGTATTAGATACTCATCATGTTTACAAAGAATTTCGTTTAGAATCGGAGAATTTTGCAATAGACACCCTTACAAAATACAATAAAGAGAAGCTTGTTATCGTAGTGCCGACAATGGAGGAAAAAGAAGCATACATCAAAGCTGCATGTTTCTCCAAAAACAAGGATATAATAGAATTAGTAAACAGAATGGAGGTAGAAAATGAAACCGAATAGAATATTACTCGCACTCATGGCTGCATTTCTTCTTTGCTCCTGTGAGTCTTCGGAAATCCGGCAGGGAAGAAAGGCATATCAAGCGTATTTCCAAAAGTATCTAAAAGACCCGGAGTCTTTTAAGGTTTACAAAGAGGAATACAAAGAGACGGATAAGGGGATTGAGTGGACACTTGACTATGGTGCCAAAAACTCTTATGGAGCAATGAATAGAAAGACCGTTCACTTCTCCACCATCGGGAATTCGGTAATAACCGATGATGGTATTTATGACAAAAGCGACTTGGAATAAATAGAATTTTGCCCAAACAACTGCAAAACCGTCACATTGCGGTTTTTGGTAAACACCGCAAATGCCGATAAACACTAAGGTTGCAGAGGATTTGCTACTCTGATTCCGGTTCTGAGTGTCGCGGGTTTGAGTCCCGCCGGGGTCACGATTGATACCCCCTGCAACTCATCGAGTTACAGGGGTTATAGCACTTTGATTAAAATACCATCTTATTTCTTCGTAGACTCATTAGGACTGGTTGACCACCCCCTCAAGTCTGATAGCAAACAGAATTATCTACTGTGCCAATTTTGCTGTGGCCTTGATTTTTTGTTCAATTAGCGTAAAATCCAAAATATATTATATAAGTTTGCAAGGACAAATATCCTGAAGCAATAAGAGTCTTCGAAGATGGAATACAACTAAAATATAATGAGAAGAAGATGAAAAAGATGTTATTATCCACGGCCCTTTTGGGCTTATCAATTGTGGGCGACGCACAAAACATCCAGTTACCGAAGCAACAGTTTGATAACCAGGTGACGTTGATGCAAGCATTACAGCACCGTCATTCTACACGTGAGTTTTCAGAACGGATGATTACTGACAGCGAGTTGTCAACCATTCTGTGGGCGGCCTGTGGCATCAATCGCCCTGAGAGCGGAAAACTCACGGTGCCTTCTGCCATCAACGTACAGGACGTAGCGGTGTATGTCATTCGCAAGGATGGCGCATACCGCTATGAGCCGAAGCGGAACCTATTGGTGCAAGTGACTAAGGAAGACCTTCGTACAGCCGTTGCCGGTCGTCAGGCTTTCGCGGCAACAGCACCGGTGTCATTGCTCCTGGTGAGCAATCATTCCAAGTTTAGCGGCTTACCGGCTCAGGCTGCTGAGCGCATGGGGGTAGTGGACTGCGGCTATGTGTCGCAGAACATTTGCCTGGCGTGCGAAGCGTTGGGATTGAACACCGTGCCAAGGGCAACCATGGATACGGATGCCTTGCGCAAGGCTCTGAACCTTGGTGAGCAAGCTGACCTGGTGCTCAATCATCAGATAGGCTACCCAAAATAAATTATTTGCATGAAAAGAAGCGGATTTTGCTTGCCTTGAGATCAGCCGGTTATAAGACCTATCTCCTGAGCAATACCATCGACTTGCATTGGCGTTACTGCGTGGAGCAACTGTTCCCCATGAATGATTACACGGTCGATGATTACTTTGAGCACACATTCGTCTCACAAGAGATGCACATGAAGAAACCAGACGATGAAATCTTCCAGGCGGTCTTGTATGAGGCTGACATTTGCCCTGAGGAGACGCTCTTTGTTGATGACCTTGAGGTGAACTGCCAGGCAGCGGAGCGCAATGGCATTCATAGCTTTCAAAATAAGGAGTTCGACGATTGGATAGATTACTTTAAACAATTGTTGAGATAGGAGAGGAGGCCTATATGTAATTGGTGAGTACTTGAAATAAATAAAGTAGCGTATCACATGATTGCACTTTAGACACTCATGCACTCAAAAATAAACGATGATGGAAGAAAAGATGAATAGCCGTGGCTTCGTATTGCCTTACTCCAACAACCGTCATTATAAAAAAACATGATGATTGTAGGAGGCAATAGGAATGTCGCACCGTCTGCAATTTGATCACTAAGCGAATGTTATTGCCTGGTAACGTGACCACGCTTTGGTCAACACATGACCACGCTTTGGTCAACACATGACCACGGTTTGGTCATTTCAGTTATCATGAGTAGCCACACCGTCAGAACTCGAAGCGTATTTTTCCATTTATCTGTCTTCGTGTGAGGTAGTTGGGCACGGCATACATCTGATTGGTGACATCGGTAATCCAGTAGTAGGAGTTGACATTGCTGATGTCGAAGAGATTGAGACAGTCAATGCCTAACCAGATATTCTTGAAGATGCTCTTGCGATGATGGTCTTCGTTGTTGAGCAGTCGGTAGGTCATGCCAATGTCAGCACGTCTGTAGGCTGGCGCACGGAATACATTGCGTTCCAGCTCACGGTGTGGCGCAGAGAAAGGCAGACCGTCAGCATAGCTCAGCCGCAGCGTCATCAGCCAGCGGTCGGACCCTGGAAAGTAGTCGGTATAAAACAGGTGGGCGGCAAACCGTTGGTCGGTGGGTAAAGGCATTGTCCGGCTATTGATGTTCATACGCGTATTCATCAGTGAAAATGTCAGCCAGGAATCAGTGCCGGGCACAAATTCACCGTAGAGTTTCATGTCAAGTCCCGCAGTGTGTCCCTTGGCATTATTGTCACCGAAATATGTGATTTTCATGTTGTTGACGGAATATGGCACGAGGTTACTGAGGAGTTTGAAATAGAGTTCAGAGGAGAATTTGAACGGTCGGCCGTTGATTTTGAAACGGTATTCCATGCCTCCTGTGAAATGGATGGATCGCTGGCTCTTGATTTTATTGTTGAGTATGGCATAGGTCATGCCTCCGACAGTAGTCGTATCACGTAGTTCTTTAAAGAAAGGAGCCTGGTAATAGAATCCGGTTGCAAGTCGGAAACTGATGTTCTGATTGAATGCCGGAATGATGTTGAGCGACACTCTTGGGGAGAGAATCGACTCGTGGGTATAGTTCCAATGTGAGAACCGCACGCCATAGTTGAGGGTATAAAGCACGGGAGAGCCCGCGGTGGAATCGCTTTTCTCCGAGTCTCCCCCCGATTGGAACCGCCAGGTATCTTGCAGGTAAAGTCCAAGCCGGTTGCTGTTGATGGCGTTTTTTGCCCTTAGACTGTAGATCATGTACAGGTCTTTCCCCGTATGAGGTATGACGTATCCCGCCGAGTCGCGCATCTCATACTCGGCGGAATTCTCTTCCACATGTTCTCTCTTATAGGTGATGGCCCCTTCGATGTCGTGCTTCCGTGCTGTGTGCCTTGCCAGGAGTTTCACGCTTTCAACATTTCCTTTCAGGTAGTTACGGGCGTGCTGGAAATAGGTTCCGACTCCCAGGTTCTCCGAAGTCTCTGTTTGCGTCAGCCAATACTGTCCCTCAATATCGTATTTTTCTTGCTCATCAGTATTGAAAGCGGATGCTATAAGCGAGACAGATGTTGAGTCACCATAGTGGCGGCCGATATTGAGAGATCCGAAGAAGGTGCGGAACCGGTCGCGCTCCTTGCCGTCGAAATATACTCGGAAGGCGTGGGCGTTCTCCATCGTGCCAAAGCGGGTCTCCCTGTCTTTGGGCTTGAAATTGTAATGGTTGTCGGAGATGTCGCCGATGAAGTCGAAACTCCACCGCGAATTGGGTCTCCAATTGAGATAGGTTTGATAATCCATAAAGTCGGGCTCATATTCCCCGTTGGTATCAAACGTGCCGAGAAGGTAGCGGTTGGTCTTGTAGCGTAATCCATTACACCATGCGAATTTTTTGTTAGCGATGCCTACATAGGCTGCCGCGCCAAGAAGTGACGCGTCGAGGGCTGCTTCGAAATGCTGAGGGCGACGGTAAGTAATGTCAAGCGCTGACGACATTTTGTCGCCATAGCGCGCGGAATAGCCTCCGGTAGAGAAGCCGATGTTTCCCACCATGTCGGGATTGATGACAGAGAGTCCCTCTTGTTGTCCGCTTCTGACCAGAAAAGGGCGGAAGACTTCAACATTGTTGATGTAGACGGCATTCTCGTCGAAGGAGCCGCCGCGCACGTTGTATTGCGACGAGAGCTCTGAGTGACTGCTTACACCGGCCTGGCTTTGCAGGAGCTCTTCAACAGCATTCCCCGTAGTAGAAGGCATGTTTTTCAGGGGCTTGGTCTTGAGTCCCTCCATTTGTCCGGTCTGAATCCTCTCGCCTTGTACATTCACCTCATCGAGTGTATTCTCTCCTTGATAAAGTACAACCTGAAGCGTTTGCACGCCATGCGGCTTTACGAGCACTCGTTTTTTCGTGCGATAGCCCAGCATGGAAAACCGGATGACGACTGAGTCGGCAGTATGCAGCGTGAGATTGTATTCGCCTTTGAGGGAAGTGACTGTGGCCTTGCCCTGTGCCACACATGCTACGGAAGCCAGTTCAACAGGTTTCCCCTCCTCATCGGTCACGCGACCTTTCAGAGTGAAAGTCTGTGCTACCACCGTCAAGGCAGAAAGTAAAGAGATAATGATAAATAAAGGGCGCTTCATGTAAGAAATAACGTTATCCTTCCGTTATTATTTTATATGATGTCATGAAGATATGAAGATTTTTATTGCTATTGATAGTTTTAAGGGTTGCATGACCTCAGCAGAGGCCAATGCGGCTGCGGCTCTCGGCATTACGTCGGTGCATCCGGAGGCTGAAGTGCATTGCTTCACGGTCAGCGATGGCGGCGAGGGGTTTCTTGATGCGATGTGTCCTGACGAAGTGGTTCACTGCCATGTCCATGATGCCATGATGCGTTGGCGAGACGCTGCTTTTGGCATCAAGGAAGGCAGGGCCGTCATTGAGACAGCAAGGGCTGTGGGGTTGTCAATGATAGAGCCTGAGTTTCGGAATCCGTTGCGAGCATCCAGCTACGGTGTGGGAGAATTGATGGTTCAGGCTTTGCGGCGTGGCTGTAGAGACTTTATCGTTGGGTTGGGCGGCAGTGCGACGAGTGATTGTGGATTGGGCATGTTAAAGGCTTTGAAACATGAGTGGCAAACAGAAAAGCGGAAGGCATGGTATGATTTGTTTGACACAGCATGGTTGAAAGGACTAAAGGTGACTCTTGCAACAGATGTCACCAATCCTTTATGTGGACCTAAAGGAGCCGCGCGCGTCTTTGCTCCACAAAAGGGGGCCGATGAAGCAATGATAGATGAACTTGAGTGGCGGGCTGTTACTTTTTCGAAAGCTGCCGCGAAGCATCAAGGACGCGATTGCAGTAATTTGGCAGGTGCCGGAGCGGCTGGAGGATTGGGCTATGCGTTCATGGAGTTTATGGACGCGACAGTGGAGAGTGGAGCTGACGTTGTCTTGCGGTCGAGTGGTTTTGTCAGTCAGTTGGGGCTTCCGTACAAGCCCTCGTTGATCATAACTGGAGAGGGGAGTGCTGATGGTCAGACGCTGATGGGCAAATTGCCAAGCGTAATTCTCAATCATGGACTGGCTTCCGGTGTGCCCGTAATTTTATTGGCAGGTAGAGTGGGGGATGAAAAAAGCCTGCTTGACGCAGGCTTTAAGCGAGTGGTGAATATCAATGAGGGCTTACCTATGGTAAATGCGCTTGGAAAAGAAGTCGCCTTGAATCGATTGACGGACAGTGTTAATGTAGTCGTCTCTTCAATTTAAGATTGGGAATCTTGATTTTATCTCCAGCTTTGACATTTTTCTTTCCACCATTGACAGCTTCTACATAGCATTCCATGCCAGGACCTAAATGAGCCTTGCTGATGCTCCCTATTGTCTGTCCTGGACGTGCGGTTACAGTTTGCTTGATTCCTGTGATGATATAGGCGCCTGTGCGGACTCTTGCATCCTTATTGTATTCCGACTGTAAATCAGTATTGTTTTTATCGGCTGACAATGTCTGCACGGCTGTTTGTTGTGCTGTGGCAGTCGTTTTGCTTTCTGGATGATCTTGCCTTACTTTTACGGTGTCTGCTGAAGTTAGTTTCACACGTAGAGACTTCTCGGCGATGGCTTGCTGGGATCTTTTATGGTGTTGCGCCACCATTGTCATTTGTTTTTCTAAGCGTTCTATGTGACTGTCACGTTTTTGGATCTGTTTATATAGATAGTATCCACCGCAAAAACAACCAATTACGATGACAACAGCAGTAACGATCAAAGCTTTCAATGCATGATTTTGATGCTCCTCAACCTTTTCGGTGGTATCATCTCCGGCTGTCTCTTCTGTTGTCTCAACTATGGGAATGTCTGACACAGGCTCACTTATTGACGTTTCCTCAGATGGTTCTTCCTCGTTTCCCTCTGGCATTCGGTTGTCATTCTCCGGAGTCTGGTTGTCTTCCTCCGGTTCTTCATGGTCTTTATCCGGCAAAACATCGTCTTTCTCGGTTCTCTCCTCGTCCTCTTCCGGTTCCTCATCAGGCATCTGATCATGATCTGAAGGTACAGACGGGATGACGGTTGCAGGGCCAGCTTCACTATCTTGTTCTGGTGAAGCAGAGAGTTCCTCTTCAAACTCTTTGTCAATTGCAGCGAAGTCAACACCATCGTTAACAGCCACCGTCTCAAATTGCGAGAAGGGTTTGTTTACCTCGTCACGCAAGGCAGCATCCGGCGTGAAACTTATTTTGTCCCTGCCCTCAATGACAATAGGTTCGCCCGTATTGACATCTACACTCTTTCTTGCAGCTATGCCGACAATCTTGAATGAGCCCAAGCCCTTTACTTTGACCAGCTTGTCTTGCTTAAGGCCATCATTGATGACCTCGAAGATGGCTGTCACGAATCGCTCAGCATCAGTCTTGTTAAGACCATGCTTGTCGGTCAGCGAAGAGGCGAGCTCCTTAATACCAGTCCTACTCATTATTGGTTTGTGGCTTTTTCAAGTTTTCTTTAATTGCGGCTATGGGCTTAAAGCTAAGCACGAGCTTAGGTGGCACAAGCATGCGTTGCTGGGTTGCTGGATTGACAACGATGCGCTCCAGCCGTTTCTTCACTTCGAACGTACCGAATCCATTAATCTGGATAGTATCGTTTTCTTCAAAGTGCAACCCCATTTCAGCGATGATCGTACGTACCATCTGCTGGGTGTCAGCTTGAGTAAAGCCAGTTTGTGAGGCAAGTTGGGCTATGAATTCTTTGTTGTTCATACTACCTTTCCATAAAGGTCAAACTCATCACTTGATGTCATCAGAACATTATAATAGTGGCCAACACGCAGTCTTCGGTCGGCAGCAGGGATGAGAACTTCCGGGTCAACTTCCGGAGAACAGGCTTCCGTACGACCTACATAATAGTCGCCTTCCTTTCTATCGATGATTACCTTAAAGTTTTTGCCTACTTTAGCCGCTTCTATTTCAGCGCTTATCTCTTCCTGAACGCTCATGAGCTTGTCCAATCGGGCTCGTTTCACATTGCCAGGAACATCGTCTTTGTAGTGGATAGCTGAGTAAGTGCCTTCCTCTTCGGAGTAGGCAAAGGCGCCCATGCGTTCAAATCTCTCTTGTCTTACAAAGTCGAGAAGCTCATTGAAGTCATCCTCCGTTTCCCCGGGAAAGCCTACCATAAGCGTTGTGCGGATCGTGAGACCGGGTACTTTTGCTCTGATAGCGTGAATGAGATCAATGGTTTCTTGTTTTGTAACGTGTCTGTGCATCCTTGTCAGCATGTTGTTGGAGATGTGCTGCAGAGCGATGTCAAGATATTTGCAAACGTTGTCGTGCTGAGACATCACGTCAAGCAGCTCCATAGGAAACTGATTGGGATAAGCATAGTGCAGGCGTATCCACTTTACGCCTTTGATGCAGGCCATCCTGTCGATGAGCTCAGCGATGCGGGTTTCTCCATAGAGATCTCTGCCATAGTAGGTCAACTCCTGTTCTATAACCTGAAACTCTGTTACACCTTCATTGACGAGTTCTTCCACTTCCTGCAGAATATCTTCCATGGGGCGGCTCACATGCTTGCCTGTGATGAGTGGGATGGCACAATAAGCGCAATGCCGGTCGCACCCTTCTGCAATCTTAATATAAGCATAATGCGATGGAGTGGTAATTATGCGTCGACTGTTAGCTGCCACGCGCGCACCGGAGAAGGTCTTGCTTTCTGACGGCCGTTGCTCAGCAGGACCAAGGTCTTGGAGAAGTTGTGAATAGTTGAACTTGCCGTAGAATTTGTCAACCTCAGGAATATTTTCTTCTAATTCTTTCTGATAACGTTGGGAAAGGCAACCCATCACAAACAGTTTGCCGAGGCGTCCCTCGCTTTTCGCATTTACAAATTCAAGGATCGTGTTAATGCTTTCTTCTTTGGCACTCTCAATGAAGCCGCACGTGTTGATGACGGCAATTTCTCCTTGTGGACGTTTAGGGTCATGGACACAATGATACCCCATGTTTTCAAAACGACGCATGAGCTGCTCTGAATCGACAAGATTCTTTGAACAGCCCATGGTGATAAAGTCAATTTGATTTTTCTTCATATTTGAATGTCAATCAGAAGAGGGAGTCGACAAATTCTTTCTTATTGAATAGTTGCAGGTCTTCCATCTTTTCACCGAGGCCTATATATTTCACCGGTACCTTTAGCTGGTCGGATATTCCTATGACCACACCGCCTTTTGCGGTTCCATCAAGCTTAGTGATAGCGAGAGAAGTGATATTGGTGACGGCTGCAAACTGTTTAGCCTGTTCGAAAGCATTCTGACCTGTGCTTCCATCAAGCACAAGCAATACTTCATCAGGCGCAGAAGGGATGACTTTCTTCATGACCTCTTTAATTTTTTTCAGCTCATTCATCAGTCCTACCTTGTTGTGTAGTCTTCCTGCAGTATCAATTAGTACAACATCAGCGCCATTAGCCTTCGCGCTTTGCAATGTATCAAACGCCACACTTGCCGGATCAGATCCCATTTGTTGTTTGATGACAGGTACGTCCACGCGGTCGCCCCAAATCTGAATCTGCTCTACGGCAGCGGCACGGAAAGTGTCTGCAGCTCCGAGATAAACTTTCTTTCCCGCCTTTTTGAATTGATAGGCAAGCTTCCCAATCGTTGTGGTTTTCCCGACACCATTAACGCCTACTACCAGTATGACATAAGGCTTATGGTCGGAGGGAAGATCCCAGTTAGCATTGTCGTCAGAGTTGTTCTCAGTAAGCAGTGCGGCAATTTCTTCTTTCAGTATTCGGTTAAGTTCCGATGTAGAGACATATTTATCGTGTGCCACTCTGTCTTCGATGCGATGGATGATTTTCACGGTTGTTTCAACGCCGACATCCGACGTAATGAGCACTTCCTCAAGATTGTCAAGCACATCGTCGTCGACTTTCGACTTACCGGCAACGGCACGGGTAAGCTTTGAGAAGACACTTTGTTTGGTCTTCTCAAGGCCTTGATCAAGGGTCTCCTTATTTTTTTTACTGAATAATCCGAATATTCCCATAATGCGCGATGGTTGTGTTATAAGCTTTCGTCCTCCGGCTGTTGGAGCTTTCGTTTTATTTTAGGCATGTGCTTTTTGTTTCTAAGCCACGCTTCTTTTCGCTCCTCGTAATCTCTCCGATGTCGTTCGAGAAAATTGTCAGCCATTACTGTAGATTATTTAAATCGACTGTAAATGACTTTCAATTGTAGTGGACTGTTGGTTGCAGTACCCTTTACGAGCTTCGTACTTGAGAGGGACATATCGTGCGACACTTTGGTCACAACGGTGTTAGCTGACGAGCTTGATGTCCCATAGTAATAACTGTAATAGGAACTGTACGAGCTTGATGTAGCAGCCGTTGATGTTGTCAGCGTCACGGGGATGAGTACAACCTTATTCCAATCAGCCGATCTGTGGGCCTTATCAACGGCGGCCATAGCAGAAATCATTCCTGATATATTATTATATGTATAGCTGTTGGTTGACGATTTGCCGGAATAAGTGGCAATGAACGAGTTGCGGTTATTGTACATTTGCCTGTTCTCGAAGAAGCTATTGATGGAGTCTTTCGGTATCATCAACAGTGTCTTGGGAATGCCAAACGAATAATTGTCAGTGTTAACGGTACTGTTGACTCTGGGTATTGTCAGGGAGGCACTTGCAATGTTATCGTGCTCATGCCCTGTAACAATGCTTTCTACCGGCAATGTCAGTTCAGTGAAGATTCCGGAGGGAGTCTTCAAATAGGTACAACTCTCATCGGCTGCCAGCTTCAGGAGAGTATTTCTATCGTTGCTGATGGTCGTGGTCTGCAGCACTTCTTCAGTGCCCCAAAATATTGTAATACCATTCAGCACACTATCTTTGTATTCTGTCACGGTCTTGCCGTTGACAGTAGATGTATGGGCCACTTTATCCGTGTACTTGTAATAGACATTGAGCTGAGCAGCGTCAATATAAGCCATATTTCCAAGGCCGGACTTGTGCTTGAAGTAGAATCCTGGGACAACATTGTTGCGGAAGGTATTAGCATTCTTGAAGAATGCGGGATTCTCATAGTATTTTTCTAAGATATACGTACCATAGTTATTGTAAACCTTACCATTGGCATCCGTGTACTTGTCGTTGAGTTTGAGCGTGATATACGGCTCATAGGTAGATGTGTCACGTGTAGATTTGGCCACCATATAGTCTGTGAGCGTATATACTTTATCTTTACTTATGCCTCCATTACGGATATATCCTTCTTTTAAAGGGTCGAAGTTGCTGTAATAATTCCTGTCTTCCCCCATAGGTTTCGCCATCTCATAGGCGGTGAGCTTCATGGTACGTGTGCTGTCACCATAGTGCTTAGTGTAGAAGAGACGTATCTCGCACGAGTCAGCATTTATGATGCCTTTCAACGTCTGTCCGTCAGCATTGGTTGACGTCATGGCTTTCTTCTCTGGGAATTTGTAGCCTTCAATACTATAGAATTGCGTCATGATATTGCCCGTGATATAGTTACCTGTCTCTGTATCACGTACTTTGCCTAAATATCCTGTTGTGTTTCTCGACAATACAGAATCTGCGAGGATCGATTGGCTGGAGACGTCATAAGACGCCGCTTCCACGTTCACAGCATCTGTATTGGATGTCAGTGAAGAACCTATGCTGTCGGTGGTATCGGAGCATGATGCCATGACGAAACCTGTGAGTAGAAGATATGCTGCTTTTATATTCATGCTTTTCACATGTAGGATTGTTAATGCCTCAATTTAATGATTCGGGAAAGTACCAGCTTAGCCTAATAGCTTATGGTAGAACTCTTTGTAAGCAGGAGCATAGTTCTCTCCAGGATATTCCAGTATGGGTAATTTCGACTCTTTGGCGTAGGATAGCAGATTATCATTGACCTTTTCCGCAGCCTCAATGATACCGTCGCTATAGTCGATAGCAAGCTTTCCAAGTTCAATAAAATCGAAATGTTCAGAATACTTGTCAAGCAGACTGGCCTTTGCTGAGCCGTAATCGACGTACTCCTTAAACTTTGTGCCGAAGTTAGACTTAAACTGGCTGGGGAAGAGCGACGTGACTACTTTGGAGTTGGAAAATGTGGGGTCGCCGTGATAAGCAGTCTTGACATAGAGCGGGATAACCCCTGCCATCCACCCCTGACAATGGATGATGTCAGGGTTCCAACGCAGCTTTTTCACCGTCTCGAGCACGCCGCGGGCAAAAAAGATGGCACGCTCACCATTGTCTGTATATTCGTCGCCATTCTCATCTTCCGTCATTGTGCGACGTTTGATAAAATAGTCCTCATTATCAATAAAATAGACTTGAAGCCTTGACACAGGCACGCTTGCAACCTTAATGATCAGCGGATGGTCGGTGTCGTCAATGACAATATTGAGTCCCGAGAGCCGGATGACCTCATGAAGTTGTCCTCTGCGCTCGTTGATATTCCCCCATTTTGGCATAAACGTGCGCACATCAAGGCCGCCCGATTGCATCTTTTGTGGAAGGTCTCGCCCTAACACTGCCATTTCTGACTTGGGTACATAGGGTACAATCTCCTGATTGATGAATAAAATTCTCTTTTTGGCCATTACGATTTTATTCTAAAGTAATTTTGGTACAAAGGTACGCATAAATAATGACAAAGCGTCTGATTTTGCATGATTTCACACAAAACCAGACGTTTTTATATTATATAATGTATGGTTGGGGCTTATTTACCCTAACCTCAGTTTATTCGATTACGACAAGCGCATCATCTTCCATGACGCTCTGTCCCTCCTTGACACAGACTGCTGTCACCTTGCCGTCCTTGTCCGACTCAATGTTGTTGGCCATCTTCATGGCTTCCAAGACGAGCAGCGTATCTCCAGCCTTTACCTCGTCGCCCACTTTTACATTGACGGCTGTAATGGTTCCCGGCAGCGGAGCCTTGATGGCGTTGGCGGTGTCGACATTGGCTGAGGAAGTTGTTTCTTCACTATCTTCCTCAGCAGGCTTACCGAGAGTTACTTTCGGTTTCTCCTCCTCGGCAGGCTTTTCCATGCCCACCTCAAAGGCTTTCCCATTGACTTTCACGTTGGCGACATTGGTCTCCTCGTTGATGTTAACAATCTCAACCTCATATTCCTTGCCGTCTATTGTATATTTAAACTGCTTCATCTTTCTTATGGTTTTGCGGTAAATGAAATCTGCCTGGCATTCCACAGTGTCTGTTTGGGTCTGATGGTGATGATGTCGGGCTCTTTGTCGTGCACATTATTACCTTGGTATTCGAAGATGGCCATGGCAATAGCAGCATAGATATTCTTATCCATTTCTTCTTTGTTTATTTACATGGGAATGCAACCGTGCTTCTTGGCGGGTAGCGACTGACGCTTATGGGCCAACTGTGCCAGACCGCGGCAGATGCGGAAACGGGTATTGCGGGGCTCGATGACATCGTCGATATAACCGAACTGGGCAGCTTGATAGGGGTTGGCAAATGTCTCGGTGTACTCTTCTTCCTTTTCGGCGAGGAAAGACTTGACGTCGCCGCCTTCTTCCTTGATCTTCTTTGCCTCCTTGCCGCAAAGCACAGCCACGGCACCGCTGGCGCCCATCACGGCGATCTCTGCTGTTGGCCAGGCAAAGTTGAGATCGGAGCGGAGCTGCTTACAGCCCATCACGATGTGGCTTCCACCATAGCTCTTTCTCAGAGTGATGGTAATCTTAGGCACTGTGGCCTCACCGTAAGCATAGAGCAGCTGCGCGCCATGCAGGATAACGGCGTTGTACTCCTGACCTGTACCGGGAAGGAATCCGGGTACATCTACGAGGGAGACAATAGGAATATTGAATGCGTCGCAAAAGCGTACGAAGCGCGCTCCCTTGCGCGAAGCGTTTGTATCGAGTACGCCCGCATAAGCTGAGGGCTGGTTGGCAACAATGCCCACGCTCTGGCCATTGAAGCGCGCGAAGCCTGTAATGATATTCTTGGCAAATTTCGGCTGCACCTCGAAGAATTCTCCGTTGTCTGTAATAGCAGTGATGACCTTGTACATGTCGTAGGCTTTGTTGGGGTCATCAGGCAGTATCTCATTGAGCAAGTCAGCCTTGCGGTCAATGGCATCGGTGCATTCCACGCGCGGAGCCTCCTCCGTATTGTTGGAAGGAATGTAGCTCAGGAGCGTCTTGATCATCTCCATAGCTTCCTCTTCTGTCTTGGCTGTGAAGCTGGTCACACCGCTCTTGCTGGCGTGAACGCTGGCACCACCGAGGTGCTCTGAGTCAATATCCTCACCGGTGACGGTTTTCACCACTTTCGGACCCGTGAGAAACATATAGCTTGTGCCTTCAGTCATGAGAATGAAATCAGTAAGTGCCGGTGAATAAACGGCTCCACCGGCGCAGGGGCCGAGAATCATGGAAATCTGCGGAATGACACCCGATGCAAGGATGTTGCGCTCAAAGATTTCACCATATCCGGACAGGGCAGAGATGCCTTCCTGTATGCGTGCGCCGCCAGAGTCGTTCATGCAAATAACGGGAGCGCCGTTTTGCATGGCCATATCCATGACTTTGCAGATCTTCTGCGCCATGGTCTCCGACAGAGAGCCACCATTGACAGTGAAGTCCTGGGCATAGACATATACGAGACGGCCGTCGATCGTAGCAGAGCCAGTCACGACACCGTCGCCCAGATACTGCTTCTTTTCCATACCGAAGTTATGGCAGCGATGAAGCTTGAACATGTCGTACTCTTCGAAAGAGCCCTTGTCAACAAGCATCTCAATGCGTTCGCGGGCTGTGTATTTGCCGCGGGCGTGCTGCTTGTCGATAGCCTTCTGTCCGCCTCCAAGACGGGCCTGCTCGCGCTTGGCAACAAGCTCCTTAATCTTCTCAGTTTGAATGCTCATAATTCCTTTTATTATTGTGTTCTGAAAATTTTGTGCAAAGTTACTAATTTTTTCTGCTAAATGCTTGTTGGAAGCAGTTTTTTAAGTATCTTTGTGGGCTCAAAGATAAACTTTTAATACTTGATATTGTAATGAAGCAGACCATTCTTGTGACCGGAGGTACAGGGTTTATAGGCTCCCATACTTCTGTAGAGCTGATTGAGGCAGGCTACAAAGTAGTCATTGTTGACGACCTTTCCAATTCAAAGATTGAGGTTCTCGATGGCATTGAGAAAATCACCGGTGTGCGTCCTGCTTTCGAGCAGGTAGACTTGCGCGACAAAGAAGCCACGGAGAATGTATTCAAAAAGTACACGGACATTGAAGGCATCATTCATTTCGCCGCCAGCAAAGCGGTAGGGGAGAGCGTCCAGAAACCGTTGCTCTACTATCGCAACAATGTTGTTTCCCTGATCAATCTGCTGGAGCTCATGCCGAAATATAACGTCAAAGGCATTATTTTCTCTTCAAGCTGCACCGTTTACGGCCAGCCTAAGCCGGAGAATCTGCCTGTCACCGAGACGGCGCCCCACCAGAAGGCCACTTCTCCTTACGGCAACACGAAGGAGATCAACGAGCAAATCATTTTTGATTACATCCACAGCGGCGCACCTGTCAAGAGCATTATCCTGAGATATTTTAACCCCATTGGCGCCCATCCGACAGCTTTTATCGGCGAGCTGCCTAACGGTGTCCCCAACAATCTGATCCCTTATGTCACGCAGACAGCCATCGGCATCCGCAAGCAACTCACTATTTTCGGCAACGATTACAACACACCAGACGGCACCTGCATTCGTGATTATATCTATGTCGTAGACCTTGCCAAAGCTCATGTGGCTGCCATGAGACGCGTACTCGACGACGAGGACAGCCCTGTCATTGATTACTTTAATATCGGCACCGGACACGGTAACTCTACGCTGGAGATTGTGAAGACCTTTGAGAAAGCTACAGGTGTGAAGCTCAACTGGGCTTACGGTCCACGTCGCGAAGGCGACATCGAGAAGATATGGGGCGATTGCTCTAAGGCGAATAAAGTACTCGGTTGGAAAGCAGGGACTTCACTCGACAATGTGCTGCGCTCTGCCTGGAAATGGCAGCTCAAGCTTCGCGAGGATGGAGTGATGTAAGATTGGAGGCTCACTTTTTTGTTAAAAAATGATGCTGACCGATTGTGATTAAGTGAAAAAGCAGTAACTTTGCACCCGCTGTCACGAGTTGACAGCATAAAATTCAAACCTTAATAAGTTTTTATAAACAGTATTTTTTTAACAAAATGGCAACAAAAATCAGATTGCAGCGCGGCGGCCACAAGGGCTACGCAGTTTACAGAATTGTGATCGCTGACGTAAGAGCACCACGTGATGGTAAGTTTATCGAGAAGATTGGTATGTTCAATCCCAACACCAATCCTGCTACTGTAGATTTGAATTTCGACCGTGCCCTCTATTGGGTAGAGACCGGTGCACAGCCCACTGACACAGTACGTAATATCCTCAAGAGCGAGGGTGTCTACATGATGAAGCATCTTCGCGGTGGCGTGAAGAAAGGAGCCTTTGATGAGGTTGCCTGTCAGCAGAAGTATGACGCATGGAAGACGGCGAAGGATCAGAAGCTCACAGCTGCCAAAGACGCTCAAAGTAAGAGCCGTCAGGAGGCTGCCGCTAAGGCACTTGACGCAGAGAAGAAAGTCAATGAGGCCATTGCCAAGAAAGTAGCTGACAAAAAGGCTGCTGAGGCTGCTGCCAAGGCTGAGGCCGAGGCTGCGAAAGCCGCTGAAGCTGCACAGGCTGCTGAGGCTGCCAATGCCGAGGCTCCCGCTGAGAATGACGCTGCTCCTGCTGAGGCCTAACCTGCAAAAGAGTCTGGCTGCTTAGGCGGGTAGAATAAAAGGCCGTTGTCTTATCCTTTCATGGAGAGGCAATGGCCTTTCTCGTTTTCTGTTCACCTCTCCTTCGTCTACACTGTAGACGCGTTGCCTTTACACTGTAGACGCGTTGCCTTTACACTGTAGACGCATTTCATTAAATGTGCTCATTTTTTTTCAGCAATCAATAGCTTGGCATGTATTTTGTTGTCAAGCTTTTACAAATAAGACGAACAGGAAGATTTATTATGGCATTTATCGATTATTATAAAATTTTAGGCGTCAGCAAGGACATTCCCCAGAAGGATGTGAGACGCGCTTTTCTGAAACGCGCCAAGCAGTTTCACCCTGACTTACATCCCGATGATCCAAAAGCCAAGGCGAAGTTTCAGGCGCTTAATGAGGCCTACGAGGTGATCAGTGACCCTGAGAAACGAAAGAAATACGACCAGTTTGGGCAGAATTGGAAGGAGGCGGATGCCTTCAACCACGCAGGGGATGGTGATGGAGGAGGCCAGGAATTTCATTGGAGTTCTACGGAAGGCGGTTCGCCTTTCGAAGGTTTCGACTTCTCCAACTTTGGAAATGGCGGCGGTTTCTCCAGCTTCTTCCAGGATCTTTTTGGCAACATGAGAGGGTCGGGGGGAAGCTCCACGTCATCCCGTACCAGTAGTGGCGAGATGGATGCTAAAGTAAACATCGACCTTTATACCGCGCTCTTGGGTGGAGAGGTCATCATTCAGCTTCGGAATGGCTCAAAGATTAAGCTGAAAGTACAGCCGGAAACGCAGAATGGCACACGAGTGCGCCTGCGGGGAAAAGGATATGACCGCGGTGACGGTACTTTTGGTGACTTGATCATTACTTACAACGTTAAGTTGCCAACCAATCTGACAGAGAGGCAAAGACAGCTTCTCAATGAGATGAGATATGCATGATAGCTTATCGGTCATGAATAATTAAAATATATTAAACCGAAAGTCGACTTGTAAATATCTCCATAAAAAATATTACCTTTGCATCCGCATTGAGAGCTAACTTCTCTTTGTAGGAAAGCCATGAACAGGGAGAGATGCTCGAGTGGCTTAAGAGGCACGCCTGGAAAGCGTGTATACCTCCAAAGGGTATCCGGGGTTCGAATCCCCGTCTCTCCGCTGAAAGGAATTTACAAAACAAGTAATTCATTTCACGAATTAAGTTAAGTTCCGTAATTCCAACAAGTTACGGAACTCTTTTCTTTAAAAACTCAGGACCCTTTCTGACCACCTAAATAGTCACTACATGGTCTGATTGTGGTTACACATACGGTATAGAAAATCCGGAAGCTGAAAATTGTACCAAAGTGTAGCGTCTCCGCGTATGCGTAGGCCTAAAAAAGATAAAGCCCGTGGCTATTAACCATGGGCTTACTATCTAACTTTTCTTCTTCCACTTGTCAGGCAATAGATCTCTGTATTGTTCTATTGGTGTTTTCGGTTTCATCCGGGCAACTTTGTCTATAACGTCAGCAAAATACTCGGAGGTATCAATGCCGTTTAACAGGCATGACAAGGTAAGCGAGTAGAACATAGCTCCCCGCTCTGCACTCTCGTTAGTAATAATAAAGAACAGGGAGTTGCGCCTTGACTTTGAGACATACCTGTTCTGCTGCTCACAGAGATTGTTGTCCAGGGCAGTGTCTCCACGAGTGAAAATGCCTTCCATGGCTTTCCATTCGCTATCCAGATAATGTACGGCTTTATAAAAATCGTCTTTTGGCGGAAGCACTTCATCGGGAAGGGAAAGAAAACGATCAAGCTTCTCTCTTATTTCTCTGAGTATCGGTGGAGCGTATTCCTGTCTCCATCTGAGGATTGTCCTCAACAGTCCAGTTTCTGTCATTCTTATGCAAGTGCTCTTTTCTGTAGAACTTGTTGAGTGGATTTCCTATGCTTCTTGCTGCCTTGTTCTTTTCACCGCAGTCATTGAACTTCCTCTTTATATGCTGCAGACAGGCTATTCAGAATATATCCCTGTACTCGTCAGTCTCCGTCTTCTTGTATGCGGAGTAGCCGTCAGACTGTACATATCCATGATAGTCGGCAGTTCGTCAAGGATGATCTTCTCTGGCCTTGATCCGCCCTCATAGATAAAATAAGACAGTCTCAAAGCTGAGCTGGCAGCAAGTCACAGGTGGTCCTTTCTTGATCCCCGCACAGCGGAAGCGTCATTCATACCTGTTTCCTGAGCTGAATCATTCTTATCCATATCCTTCCTATTAGCAAGGTCCTCGCCTGAGGCCTCCTTGTCAGAGTTCTTATCTTCCGTCTCCGTTTTCTTCTCAGACAATATCCTATGATATGTCCCGTCTATATTGAGATAATCGGACTGACGAACGGCGATTCGGAGAGCCTTGTAGAGACTCTCCGGTATTCTGACAGTCTTCCTGAACAGTCCGTCTGCTGTCTTCCTGTTCATATTGAAACCATCTTCCCGCAGCATGCAGCAGATGCTCTCTACCGTCATGCCATAGCCGAAACGCATCCGCATAAGGAAGGATATTGCAGAAGACTCATATGAAGAATTGAGAAACGGAGTCCCGGGAGCCTTTCCACGATACATATGTTTTTTCTGCTTGTACAGGGGAGCACGATAGAGGACCATTTCCATAAATCCTCCATGATAACGGTATCTCTTGCTCTCAAGATATGCATTTGGTTGCCGTTCTGATCTGCGCCTCCTGTCAGTTTGGCCAAAGTAACATTGAGGTCCGGATCATCGGGTGTGACATCATAGATATCTTTGTGTGTGCTGCGTTCTCTGGGTGTGTGTCTCTCTTAGCCCTGTTGTTGCCGCGTGCCTTAGTTGCAGCAGCACGGGCAGCCTCCAGCGTCTTTCTGTCCTCTTCAGATGGCTTCGGCTGCCGTTTCTCAGACTTATTGCTGATAATCTTTGAAAGGCCTTTGGTTTATATTCTCAGCTTTTGTCAGATCAGCATTTCTGGCATCTATGGCCTCATGGAGGGAATGTGCCTTTTTCTTTAGAGGAAAGATGAACATAAGTTGTTCCAAATTGTGGTGCATGATGAATTATTTTCCATTTCCTTCGCATACAAACAAAAAACCGGCGCAGTCATCATGACAATGACCACACCGGCATAGGAGATTTATATTGAATCGACAATAGCAAAAAGGGGACTGCCCTCATGATGAGAACAGCCCCCGAATATCACTGAGCCAACCGCAAGGCGGTCACACCACTTCAATACGTTTGGTCTCTTTCTCCGCCTTGGCAGTGCGAGGAAGCGTTACATGAAGCACACCATTATCAACCTTTGCTTCGATTTTGTCTTTCTCAACATCGTCGGGTAGCGTGAGAGCCTGCTCGTAGTTGCTGTATGAGAACTCACGGCGCAGGTAGTGCTCCTTTTTGTTCTCATCCTTCTTGTCACTCTTGTGCTCCATCCTGATGGTGAGGCAACCGTCCTTGTCGACGTTCACCTTGAAGTCATCCTTGGTGGTGCCTGGAGCAGCAACCTCTACCTCGTAGCTCTTTTCTGTTTCCTTGACATTGATAGCAGGTGCTGTGACATTCATGCGCGGCATCCAACTTGTGTTGAACATATCGTCGAAATCATTGCTCAACC